>ULIX01022802.1_pt1 | contig 47283 bp, 30 predicted proteins | sample 1950721 | NCBI WGS metagenome assembly ULIX01 (sample SAMEA4835459, study PRJEB28245) | human gut metagenome | biome: gut microbiome; material: fecal sample | place: Denmark | collected 2008
CAAAACAGTAAGAGGAATATTCAGGAGGATGAGTCGTCATTGAAGAAAAATAACCAAATCGGGAAACCCTTCAGTAAGAGGAAATCTTCAAGGATTACATAATTATTCAATAACCAATTAAGTTATGCGTAAACTTTTAGTTGTATTGCTTATGTTCGCCAGCGTGGTATCATTCGCGCAGCAGCATAGTGTCAATGGAACGGTCAAGGATCAGAACGGACAGCCCGTCATAGGACTGACCGTATTGGAGCAGGGCACCAAGAACGGTGTCATCACCAATGCTGACGGCCGTTATGATATCACAGTGTCATCATCAGAAGCAGTCCTGGAGTTCTCATCATTGGGATATTCCACTGTAACTGAAAAAGTAGGAGGCCGCGCTGTCATCAATGTAGATGTACACGAGACCGCCATCGCTCTCGACGCGGTAGTCGCCATCGGTTATGGTTCAGTCAGAAAGAAGGACCTCACCACCGCAGTATCTACCGTCAATACAGAAGATATGGCCTTGAGACCGGTCACTGACGCCTCCGGATTTATCCAGGGCAAGGTCTCCGGCGTGCAGGTAACCCAGACAAGCGGCCAGCCGGGAAGCGGTATGGTCATCAGAGTCAGAGGCGCCTCATCCATTTCTTCCACCAACGACCCTCTCTACGTAGTGGACGGCGTGCCTGTAGGAACAGGAAACTATGCCATCTCATATCTTTCCCCGAACGATATCGAGACAATGCAGATCCTCAAGGACGCTTCATCAGCAGCCATCTACGGATCACGTGCAGCAAACGGCGTCGTGCTCATCACCACCAAGCAGGGCAGCAAAGGCAAAGGCCCGAAGATCAACTTCAGTGCCTACGTCGGACTTTCCAACGTCACCAAGACCTATGACGTCCTCAATGTGGACCAGTACCGCGAACTCCAGAAAGAAATCGGAGTGGCCAATGTCCCGGAAGGACTCAAAGACGAAACAGACTGGTTTGACGAGACTTACAGAACCGGAATTACCCAGAACTATCAGGTTTCAGTATCCAATGCCTCCGACAAGTCTCGCTACTACATGAGCCTCGGCTACAGCGACGAACAGGGTATCCTCAAAGTCGCATATAATAAGAGGTACAATGCGAAAGTCAATCTCGAATCAGACCTGTTCAAATGGATTACCGTAGGAATGGATGTTTCCTATTCCCATTACAAGAACAACGGAATCATCTCCGGAACAGGCGCCAACAGGGCAGGCGTCGTGCTTTCAGTAATCAACACCCCTACCTACGCAAAGCCATGGAGCGAAACAAACCCTGACTGGTACTGGACACAGTTCTACGGCGCGAACCTTACGACTCCGTCAGAGAACCTCGCCAGAACAGAGAACAACTACGACCAGACCGACAGGGCGGTGATGTCTGCATTTGCGCGCATCAACTTCACCAAGCACCTCAATTTCAAGAGCACGGTAAGTATGGACCGCCGCTGGGTGCACAACTACTCGTTCCTCGACCCTATCCACACATCTTATGGTAGGACACAGCATGGAGAAGCATCCGACTCAAGGACTGACGACAGGAGAATGGTCTATGACAATATCCTGAACTACAACAATGTCTTCGGCAAGCATTCCCTCGAACTCATGGGCGGTATGTCAGCCACCACATCCGACTGGCAGCAGCTTACAGGCTCGAGAAACTATTTCTCACCGGACAACAACAATGCGATTTTCGGCCTGAACGGCGGTAACAAAGGCGGCCTCAGAGGCCAGAGCCAGAGCTGGAGCGAATGGGCCATAATGTCATATCTCGCACGTGCAGCCTATAACTTCGACAGTAAATATTATCTCACGGCGGCATTCAGAGCCGACGGTTCCTCAAAGCTTGCACCGGGACACAAATGGGGCTATTTCCCTTCTGTTTCAGCAGCATGGAGAATCTCAGGCGAGAACTTCATGAAAGACGTAAGGTGGATGAACGACCTCAAGCTCCGTCTCGGATGGGGACAGCAGGGTAACCAGGAAGGCCTGAGCGACTACGCATGGCAGCAGATGTACGCCACCAACTACTACGACTGGACAGACTCCAAATATGCTGATTCAGTTCCTACGCTCGGCGGAAAGTCCAACATCGGAAACCGCGAACTTACATGGGAGACCACATCTCAGTGGGACCTCGGTATCGACCTCGCAGTGCTCAACAGCAGACTCACATTCACGTATGACGTTTACCGCAGATATACCAAGAACCTGCTGATAACCGTCCCTATGCCGTCCCCGTACTCTGACCTCATCAGGAACGATGGAGAAATGAGCAACTGGGGTATGGAGTTCGCCATCTCGTCAGTCAACATTGACAAGAACGACTTCAGATGGACCACCGACTTCAACCTCTCATTCAACCGCAACAAGGTCGAGAAACTCACCCTGCAGAAGGTCTATAACTACACCACCACATCCGAGGCGCTCAGCGAGCAGGTAGTCAGAATGACAGAAGGCAAACCGCTTTCATGCTTCTATGGACTGACCGCGAAAGGTGTTGACCCTGAGACCGGTATGATGATCTACGAGGATTATAACAAGGACGGAAAGATCAGTTCTTCAGACCGCCACTACATCGGTGATGCCAACCCTGACTTCATCTGGGGTATGACCAACACCTGGAGCTACAAGGGATTCAACCTCAGCGTTCTCCTCACAAGCTCCATCGGCAACGACATCTACAATGCATCCAAGATAGAGATGATAGGTATGTACAACGGCTCCAACCAGATTACCGACGTACTCCGCAGATGGCGCGTTCCAGGACAGGTGACTGACATCCCTAAGGCCGGCGAAGTGGACAACCTGAAGGCTTCCACAAGATGGATTGAAGACGGTTCATATCTGAAGATCAAGAACATCACGCTCTCTTACGATTTCTCAGGCAAGTTCCTCAGAAAGCTGAATCTCACCAAGATACAGCCGTACATCACACTTGCGAATATGTTCACTTTCACCAAGTATTCAGGATACGACCCGGAAATGAGCCAGTATTCAAGCGCTACGAGTATGGGAATCGACTGGGGTACCTACCCTAACGTCAAGACCGTAACTTTCGGTGTCAATGTTGATTTCTGATGACTAAGGAGACATTATTATGAAAAAGATAAATTTTATTCTTGCGGCGGCTGTCGTTGTGGCGTTCCAGGCTTGCGACTTGGACTTGAATCCGCACACATCCTACAATGAGAACAATGTGAATGTGAAGAACGACAGCGAAAGCCAGTATTCTACCAGAACAGATATGTTGGGACTTCGCAACTCCCTGTATAACAGCTGGGTAAAGGACATCCAGGAAAAAGGTTACATGGATTGGCTCATCTCTACCGAGACCAGAAGTGACAATGCATATTGCGGCAGTCCGTCCACCGGAGCGATTGTTGCCATCGAGGCCAATAACCAGGACCCTGCAAACTCCAATATTGCCCGCGACTGGGACTGGTACCTGCAGCAGATAAGCAATGCCAACAACATTATCTGTAACATTGACAATATCTTCGCAAAAGATACCTCCGCAGTGAAGATGACTCAGAAAGAACACGACGAGTGGAAATCCGAGGCATTGTGCTGGAGAGCATTCTGCCTGTTCAGGATGGCCCAGCTCTGGGGCGACGCTCCTATGATTACCGTCATTCCGCCGGAAATCACATCCGAGAACATTGAGGAAGTGTACGAGGACTATTATCCGAAACGCACACCGGTAGATGAAATCTACGGTCAGGTAATCGAGGACCTGAACTATGCCTGCGACAATGCGCCGGACGTGAACCCTTCAGACAAATACCTGTTCTCCAAGGCTTTCGCGCATGGTCTGAGAGCAAGAGTCTATGCCGAGAAACAGCGTCAGGACTGGAACCAGGTCATCAATGACTGTGTGGCAGTCGAGGGCATGGGATTCTCGCTCGTGGACAATTACGGTGACCTCTGGGGTTATAATGACGACGATGCGGTAAGGAACACCAAGGAATCCATCTTCGAAGTGACCTGGTCACGCAACTCAGGAAACTGGGTGTGGATGATGTATCACCGCAATGCCTACAACCCTACGGACAGCTACTCCTGGGCAAAATGGAGCACACCTTCCAGAAACCTTGCTGCCGCTTATGATGCAGCCGGCGACACTGAAAGAAAGAATGCCTCCATCGTTTACGACGAATGCGGCTGGAGCCTCTACTATCCGTCAGCGAAATATGCGTTCATGCACAAGGTTCCGACCAATGCCAGCAGTACGATCCTGATGCGCCTCGGAGAAATCTATCTCCTTCACGCAGAAGCACTTGTGATGACTGGCGATCTGGACAACGCATACATCTATACGAACAAGACAAGGAACAGGGCCGGACTTGCAGACCTTCCGCTTTCAGTGAAAAACAGCAAGGAATCCATGCTCAAGGCAGTCCTGGACGAGCGCAGACTCGAGCTTGCATTCGAAGGCTTCCGTTTCTACGACCTTGCCCGTCACGATATGATCAAGCAGGTGCACGACGCGATGTCCGATCCGTCATCATCAAGCTATGACTCATATTGGCAGAAACGCTCACCGCTCACGGACGAGACCATCCTCTTCCCTGTGCCTCAGTCTGCCATCGACAAGAACTCGAATCTTACACAAAACCCAGGATATTAGAAATGAGATATTCATCTATCTATACTATTTTGGCAATGGCGTTCATGATGTCGTGCAGCTGTGATTCACAGACCTCGAATCAGACGCCGGAGCCTGAACCTGCCCCGCAGCCGCAGCCCGAGGTGGAAGCAGCCAAATCCTACACCACCACGGCGGACAAGTCCAGCCTCTTCGCGGAGAAGACCATCGCCTTCGGAAAGACAGCGTCAATGTCTCCTTACGCAGTGCGCTTCACGGACGAGACCTACCAGACGGTGGACGGATTCGGTGCAGCATTGACGGTAGCCTCCTGCTACAACATCCTGAAAATGCCTCAGGACAAGAGGGAGGCGTTCCTGAAACAGATGTTTGACACGAAAACCGGTATAGGAAGCTCATTGATAAGGGTTTGCATAGGCGGCTCTGACTTCTCCATAGAGCGTTTCACATGGTGCGACAAGAAAGGAATCGAGAACTTTGCCCCGGCAGAGTATGACTTGAAATACGTCATCCCTGTATTGAAGGAGATCAAGAAGATCAATCCGTCGCTCCGGATCATCGGCTCCCCGTGGACAGCCCCGCGCTGGATGAAGAAAGAGGTGAACTCTAACGACGACAGGTACTCCTGGACCGGCGGTACGCTCAAGCCGTCCTGCTATCAGGACTATGCTGAGTATTTCGTGAAGTGGATTCAGTATATGCAGTCGCAAGGGCTTGACATCTATGCCGTTACCCCGCAGAACGAGCCTCTCAACGCCGGCAACTCCATGTCGATGGTGATGTACTGGGACGTTGCACGTGACTTCATCAAGACAGCATTGGGCCCTGCATTCAAGAAGGCGGGACTGAACACCAAGATACTCGTGTTCGACCATAACTACAATTATGACGACATGTCCGACCAGGCGCAGTACCCTCTGAAGATATACGCCGATGCTCAGGCCTCCGCCTACATTGCCGGTTCAGCCTGGCACAACTACGGAGGAAACGTCTCAGAACTGGACAAGATAGTCGCAGGCGCACCTGACAAGGAACTGTATTTCACCGAAGCCTCCATCGGCACATGGAACTACGAGTTCAGCTCTTGTCTTATCAATGACATGAGGGACATCTTCTTCGGCCTGCTGAAACGCGGCGGAAAAGGCGTCACCCTCTGGAACCTGATGCTGGATGAGAACAATGGACCGTACACTGACGCCGACTATTCCTGCAAGTCCTGTTACGGAGCAGTCACCATAGCATCCTCCGACTACACCACATTGGACTACTACACGCACTATTACAACATCGCGCATTGCTCGAAGGTTATAAATCAGGGTGCGGTACGTATCGGAACCACCGGTTACACCACCTCGGGACTGGATTATCTGGTGTTCAGAAATCCTGACAACTCCTACGGTGTGGTGATTCTGAATGAAAACTCCGACGCCAGGCAGCTCGTGTTCATTTCTTCCGCACATTCGGTGAAATGCGACGTGCCGGCCAAGTCGATAGTTTCTTTGAAATGGAAAGATTAAAAGATTAGGACAATGAATAAGATATTGAAAATAATGACATTGCTTGCAGTGCCGGCAACTGTCGCCATTTCCTGCAAAGAAGAGGGGATGGATGTGAAATTCACGGACAAAGGTCCTGAAATGACGATTGAGAACTGCGATAACAAAGCATTCATGGGCGACTCCATAAGATTCTCCATAAAGCTGAATGACGAATTCCCGCTCTCCACATTGAAAGCGAAACTTCTGTTCGACGGTACTTCAGTCAGCGACCTGACCATCCGTACCAGAGAAAACGGAACCTACAATGCGGCCATTTTCGTGCCTCTGTTGAAAGATATTCCGAACGGAACCGCGGAACTCGCGTTCACCTCGCAGAATACCGGATTGGGAATCACAGAAGAAACGGTTGAGGTCAATATCGACAGACCGCAGCCTTCTACATTGACCCTCCTCTGCGACGGCAAGGAATACACCATGACCAAGAGCGGCGACTACGCTTACGAGGTCACTGACAATTTCCCATCCGAAGCATCTGCATTGATCAAATGCGTGCCTGAGGCCGGTAAGGCTGCGATCTGGCTCGGTTGGGACGGCTCTGCGCTGAAACCTGTCGCTGCCGAGTCTTCAAGCACGATTCCTTTCACTGCCGTCAAAGCAGGTACATATAAGATTTCGGCCGACCTCATGTCGCTGACGGCATCACCATTCGGCAGCATAACATCTGCATTGTCAGAGTCTGCCAATGTGGAACTGCTCAACCTTCTCCAGGGTTCTATGATCAAGTTCACCGGCATTGACAAACCTGACCAGTGGGATCTGGATTATGATTTCTTCACGCTCAATGCGGACAACTCCGTGTCATTCAAGGCAATGGACGGTCTTTATAGGCTGACGGCAGATTTCGGTGGCAAGTTCATCAAGGTCGAGGCGATGGCAGACAAGGACAAACCTGCGACACTTGAATCCAATGGGACAGTCTGGGCTATCGGTGCCGGAATCGGCAAGCCTAATGTTGGCCCGTCTTGGAACACGGATGATGGTGTATGGTGCCTGGCTCAGACAGAGAAAGGTATCAGCAGACTGACATTGACGGCAGGCGCCTCTATCGCGCAGACAGGATTCTCATTCAAGCTCTTCGGCCAGAGAGGCTGGGGCGTCGAGTTCGGCTCATACGCTTCTTTCAATGACGAGACCGGCTTGTTCAAGGTCACTTCTGCGGGCAATATCGAACCTGCATCTGACGGTACTTCGCTCGAGTCCGGCAAGGCATACCAGTTCATTTTGGACACCAATGCGGGAGTCAGCGCTGCGAAACTCACCATCAAGACTGTTGAAATTCCTGTCAATTCATTGGATATCAAGGTAAACGGAGTTCAGGCAAGCCGTTTGTCGGCAACACATTACAGCATCAAGTCCATCGCATTGAACAAGGACGAGGCCATCACCATCTCAGGTGTGAAAGACCTTGCAAACTGGTACCTCGATCCGGACCTGTTCTACCTCGACGGAGCTTCTATAAAGCTCAATGTCGTAAGCGGCACATTTGCAGTGGATCTGTATCTCGACTACGGTTATGCGACTCTGCGCAGGCTTGCTGCAGACGGCTCCGAGGCTACAATCAATGACGGTGCGCTCTGGATGATGGCCTGGGGAGTTGCCAATCCGGTGATGACCAGCCAGTTCGCCTTCAATCCTGGTGCTGCATTCTGTATGGCTCAGGTTCGTCCGATGGTGTTCCAGCTTACCGGAACTGCTGTGGATGAGAAAGACGGAACCACTCTCGGCGGAAGATTCAGATATGACTACATTTCCGCGAAGTACTTCGGTCAGGACGGCTGGGGTACAGAGAAAGGTAAGATTCTCGGCGATGCCGGCACCGTGAAATATACCGACAGCGCGGCAGAGTTCTTCGACACGACAGTCGGTCTGCATGACAATATCGGCCTCAAGGAAGGTGTCCAGCTGGAAAAGGGTTCAGTTTATGTTCTTACAATTGACCTTTCTACGACTGCTACTGACGGCGTAGAATTGATTGACTTCAAAAAGGTCAAATAGTTATCAGTATGTATAGTGTGGAGTCCGGCGTCTGAGAAAAGATGCCGGACTTTTATCGATTAAATTTGTTTTGAGCCGTTTTTTCAGTAAATTTACACGATTTTGCAAAACGATAAAGGATGGCGTTTTCGCAACTGGTTGACACAAAAACATTAAAACATTTTATATGACACAGAAAAAATCAAACATTGTGGCTATCGTTACGATGTGTTTCATCTTCGCGATGATTTCTTTCGTGACCAATATGGCCGCGCCTTTCGGAACAATCTGGAAGAACCAGTATGAGTGGGCAGGAATGATGGGCAATATGATGAACTTTGCAGCATACCTCTTCATGGGTATCCCTGCAGGCAAGATGCTCATCAAATACGGCTACAAGAAGACTACACTTGCAGCTCTCGCTACCGGTTTCATCGGTATCGTAATCCAGTGGCTTTCAAGCCGTTCTTTCGTCGGTGATTCAGCCATCTATGTTTACCTCTTCGGCGCATTCGTCTGCGGTTTCTGCGTATGTATGCTCAATACTGTCGTAAACCCTATGCTCAACATCCTCGGCGGTGGCGGAAACAAGGGTAACCAGTACATCCAGATCGGCGGTACCATGAACTCCCTCACCGGAACATTCACTCCGCTCCTCGTAGGTATGCTTATCGGCACTGTTACGAATACTACAGCCATGAGCGACGTGGCTCCTCTGCTTTTCATCGCAATGGGCGTATTCGCATTGGCATACATCATCATTTCATTCGTTAATATCCCTGAGCCTGCTCAGGAGAGACAGACCACGAAATACGAGCACAGCGCATGGAGTTTCCGTCACCTTGTACTCGGTGTCGTGGCCATTTTCTTCTATGTAGGTGTTGAGGTAGGTATCCCTGCACAGCTTATATTCTACTTCTCTGACGCTACTGAAAAAGGCGCAGGTATCGCTGTCAATGGTGCCGCTATCGGCGGTGCGATTGCTGCCGTTTACTGGCTGCTCATGATGGTAGGCCGTATCTGCAGCTCATTCATCAGCGGCAAGATCAGCACCAAGGCTCAGCTCTCCACAGTTTCAGCCGTAGCCATCCTCTTCATCATCATTGCCATCTTCCTTCCGAAGAGCATCACCATGTCAATGCCTGCATACAGCGTTGAAAACGGATTCACAATGGTTGCAGGCGTGCCGATGAAGGCGCTCTTCCTTGTGCTCTGCGGTCTCTGCACTTCATTGATGTGGGGAACGATCTTCAACCTCAGTACAGAGGGACTCGGGAAATATACCGAGCAGGCTTCCGGAATCTTCATGATGATGGTTGTCGGTGGCGGTGTGATGCCTCTGATTCAGGACTTCATCGCCAAATATACCGACTATATGTCCAGCTACTGGCTTGTAGTGGCAATGCTCTGCTTCATCCTCTACTATGCGCTCGTAGGCTGCAAGAACGTGAACAAAGATATTCCTGTTGAATAATAAATAATAATAGGTATGAATAAAATGGATACGCCTTATGTTGTCGGCGTCGATGTCGGTGGACAGACCACCAAGATAGGCGTTGTGGATATGAGAGGTCAGGTTCTTGCCCAGACGGTCATCAGAACCGACACTCACGATGAAGTGGAACCTTATATTGATGAACTTGCAGAGGCTATCGACAAGGTGATTGCCGATGCCGGCGTCACAGGACAGGTCCGCGGTATCGGAATGGGTATTCCTAACGGAAACTACTATACCGGAGAAATCGAGAACGCCGTAAACCTCAAATGGGGAAACAAGGGCGTGATTCCTGTTGCCAAGCTCCTGAAAGAGAGGATGAACGGCATTCCTGTAGCTCTTACCAATGATGCCAATGCGGCTGCCATGGGTGAGATGACATACGGTGCTGCGAGAGGCATGAAGAACTTCATCATGATTACTCTCGGAACAGGTGTCGGCAGCGGTATCGTGATAAACGGAGAGGTGGTTTATGGCCACGACGGTTTCGCCGGCGAACTTGGCCACACCTGCGCAGTACGTCACAACGGCCGTCTCTGCAACTGCGGAAAGACCGGCTGTCTGGAAACTTACACCTCAGCTACCGGTGTTGCGCGCACAGCCCGTGAATGGTTGGACATGAGCGAAGAACCATCCTCGCTCAGAAGCCTTGACAACATCTCTTCAAAGGATGTTTACGAGGCTGCCAAAGAGGGAGACAAGCTCGCGCTCAAGATATTTGACTACACCGGAACTGTTCTCGGTGAGTCATTCGCAGACTTCATCGCATTCAGCTCCCCGGAAGCCATCGTGCTTTTCGGCGGTCTTGCCCGTGCCAAGGAGTTCCTGCGTGAGCCTATCGAAAAGGCGATGAACGCCAATGTCCTTCCTTTGTGGAAAGACAAGGTGAAGATCGTCTTCTCTCAGCTCAAGGAATCTGACGCTGCCATCCTCGGCGCTTCAGCTCTCGCCTGGGAGCTGTAGGTCAATGCCAATAACCGCAGTTTCCCTTAACGGAGAACTGCACCGAATAGTATTACGGACGCGACTGGTCTCAGCCGCGTCCGTTTTGCGTTGTGAGGCGGCGTGCCATATCGCTGTAGCATAATGGGAAAAACGTTTAAAAAAAGTCGATAAAAAAGTATTATCCCTATTGTAAATTTGATACTGAATTTTTAATTTTGTGACTTCAGTTTGGGGGACTGGAAACCATCATGATAACATTAATAAATAGTATATGAACCGCAGATTAGTTACACTTGCATTGACAGGTATGCTCGCTGCTGTGTCTTGCAGCAAAACCACACAAACACTGCCATTCAGCGTAATTCCTCAGCCGGCGGAAGTCGAAATTTCCGGTGGGGGGGGTATAGGCTAAAGTCCTCTGACCTAATTGTTTCCGAACAGATTGACGATAATGTCAAGTCCGCTATAGCGGAATTTGCCGCTCATCTTCAGACTGTTGCGGGTGGCAAAAATAGTATCATATCAGGAGAGGAAGGAAAAGGTGTCGTGTTCAGTATTGACACCACTCTCGCAAACGAAGCCTACACCATAGAGACGGACAAATCTAGTGTCCAGGTGAAGGCCAATTCTTACAACGGCTTCATATACGCACTCCAGACCATCGCCCAGATGCTTCCGGCAGAATTCTATGGAAGCAAGAGAGCAAGAGGCGTGGACTTCTACATTCCTTACGGTGTCATAAAGGACGCTCCACGTTTCGCCTATCGTGGCGTCCTCATCGATGTAGGACGTCATTTCTACAGCGTCGATGAGATCAAGAAATGTCTGGACATCATGTCCGTCTATAAGGAGAATGTATTCCATTGGCATCTTACCGAGGACCAGGGATGGCGAATGGAAATCAAGAAATATCCTAAACTTACAGAAATCGGCTCGCTCCGTCACGGCACCCAGATAGACTTCGACAGGACACATCTCCGTCCTGAAGACCATGGCGGTTTCTATACACAGGATGAAATGCGTGATGTGGTAGCTTACGCTGCAAAACGCGGCATCACTGTCATTCCGGAACTCGACCTTCCCGGCCACATGCTCAGCGCCCTCGCGGCATATCCTGAATTGGGATGTACAGGCGGCCCTTATGAGGTAGCCAATACCTGGGGCGTGAAGAAAGACGTGCTCTGCGTCGGAAAGGAGGAGACATTCAAATTTCTTGAGGATGTCCTTACTGAAATGATGGACATCTTCCCGTCCAAGTATATAAATATAGGTGGCGACGAGGTGCCTAAGGACCGCTGGAATGCCTGCCCTCGTTGTCGTGCGAGAATGAAGGCTCTCGGACTGTATGACCACGACGGACATACGGCAGGACAATATCTTCAGAACTATGTCACCGCCCGCATCCAGAAATTCCTGGCTGAACACGGTCGCCGCATAATCGGCTGGGAAGAAATCCTCGAAGGTGACCTTGCAGAGGGCGCTACCGTCATGACATGGAAAGGAACAGGCGAAAATGTGGACCAGAGGCTCTGGAACTATGACTGCGTTATGAGTCCACGCGGATATATGTACATTGACCGCTATCAGTCACATGAGCAGGACCGCGAACCGTTCTCCATCGGTGCCTATCTCCCTGTCGAAAATGTCTATGGCTATGAGCCTTACGACGGCGTGCCGGAATACGGAAAGAAGAGGATTCTCGGTGTCCAGGCAAATCTCTGGACAGAGTACGTGAACACTCCGGAGTATCTCGAATATATGCTTCTTCCACGACTTGCCGCACTCAGCGAGGTTCAGTGGGTGCAGGAAGGGCATAAGGACTGGAACCGTTTCCGTAAAGCTCTCGACCATTCCGCAAAGATCTATGAAGAAATGGGACTTACATACTGCAAATATGCATGGGGCATAGTCGGCCTTCCGGAACATGAACAGCCCGCAAGGACACCTGACGAACTTAAGGAGTATCTCGACAATAGACAGTAACAGAAAACCATTAACACTAAATTTATATGCATTATTCTAAACCATTTATGTCGTTGTTGACCGTAGTTGCTGCGGCTGCAATGCTGGCCGTTTCGTGCTGCAATGAGCAATCTAAGGTCATAAAAACAGAAGTTCCGGCCCGTCCTGAGGGACAGACCGATGTCCTCGGACTTCGCCTCGCCCCTATTGACACTGTCAGGATCGGTTTCGTAGGACTTGGCGGACGCGGCTCTTATGCATTGTACAGATATCTGTCCGTTCCATGGACCAAGATCGTTGCCCTCTGCGACATTGAACCTGACAGAGTTCAGAAAAATGTCGATTTCCTGAAAGAGCATGGAATCGAGGTAAGAGGGACTTATACCGGTGATGAAGGATATAAGGAACTCTGCAGGAGAGACGACATTGACCTTGTATATATATGCACCGACTGGGTAAATCACACTCCAGTTGCGCTCGAAGCCCTCAATAACGGCAAGAACACCGCCATCGAGGTTCCTTCAGCCACATCTCTTGCCGAGTGCTGGGCGCTTGTCAATGCTGCGGAGAAGAACAGGAAACACTGTATGATGCTTGAGAACTGCTGCTACGACTTCTTCGAGCTTTCTGCACTCGAGATGGCACGCAAAGGTGTCTTCGGGGACATTATCCATGCTGAAGGTGCTTATTGCCATAACCTTACAGACTTCTGGGACGGATATTGGAGAAACTGGCGTCTTGAATTCAACAGCAAGCACAAGGGAGACATCTATCCTACTCATGGCCTCGGCCCTGTCTGCCAGGCCCTTAATATCCATAGGGGAGACCGCCTGAAGACTCTTGTAGCCATGGATACCCCTTCTGCTAACGGTATCAAGTCTGTCAAGAGATACCAGAACGAGGATATGCCTGATTTCCAGAATGGTGACCTCACTTCCACAATGATTCTCACCGAAAACGGCAAGTCTATCCTTATCGAACACGATGTGATGACTCCGCGTCCTTACAACAGAATGTACCAGCTTGTCGGAACTGAAGGCTATGCTGCGAAATACCCTGTAGAGCAGTGGAGCATCAGCAAGGGACAGGCTGAGCACATCGGTCTTATCGTAAGTGACGATAAGGCAGAAGGCGACGGCCTTATGAATGAAAGAGACCGTATCGACTTCCACGGAACTCTTCCTGAAAGTGTAGTGAAGAAACTTCAGGAAATGTATCCTACACCTATTCTTGATGATGACCTCGAGGCACTTGCAAAGAAGGTCGGCGGACATGGCGGAATGGACTTCCTTATGGACTACCGTCTGAACTACTGTCTCCACTACGGACTTCCGCTCGATATGGACGTATATGACCTTGCAGAATGGTGCTGCATCGGTGAACTCGGTTCCATTTCCATCGCGAACGGCTGCGCTCCTGTCGAGGTGCCTGACTTCACTCGTGGAGCTTGGAACAAGGTGGATGGCTTCAAGTATGCCTTCGCCGACGGTTCTATGAGATAAAACCATATTTTCACGACTATTTACTAATAAATAGCTAAATGAGATCCTTATTGCTTAGTAAGGTCAGTACATTGCTGGCCTTATGCCTCCTTACATTTTCTGTGGAGGCGGTTGCGCAGCATCGCGTGTCCGGAAAAATCACGGATAAAGCTACTGGTGAGCCACTTGTGGGTGTCAGCGTAGCAGTAAAGGGAACTTCCAAAGGCGTCATCACAAACGTGGATGGAAAGTACACTGTAGAAGTAGCTCCAGATGCTACACTCCTCCTCGGTTACCTCGGTTACAAAGACCTTTCAGTCGATGTGGACGGCCGTTCTGTAGTCAATGCGACAATGGAATCCGACATCAACACGCTCGATGAAGTCGTGATGGTAGGTTACTCGTCAATGAAAAAGGCTGAGCTTTCCAGTGCGGTCACCACTGTGCAGGGAGACAAGCTTCGCGACGTCACGACTCCTGACCTCGGGTCAATGCTTCAGGGCAAGATCGCCGGCGTCCAGGTTACCAATTCCTCTGGTGCTCCAGGCTCTTCTGCAACCATCCGCATCAGGGGAACAGGCAGTATTGCAGCCGGTTCAGACCCTCTCTATGTCGTGGATGGCGTAGCAGGAGGTACATTCAACCCTAACGATGTCGAGAGCATTACGGTCTTGAAGGATGCCGGTTCTACCGGTATCTATGGCGCTTCCGGTTCCGGCGGTGTAATCGTCGTTACCACCAAGCATGCCAAGGCAGGGCAGGACCCGATTGTGAACTTCAAGGCTCAGGTCGGCCTCAAACAGCTTTTGACCGGACGTTTCCGCGTTCTCAACGCAAACGAGCTATATAACTTCTATTCATCAGTTCTTTCCAAAGCTTCAATGAAGGCTTATCCGAAGGAACTCCGTAACCAGGATTTCGACTGGCTGGATGACGCGCGCCGTTTGGGTGTCACCCAGAACTATTACGCTTCCGCTTCCGCCAACCTCAAGAAAATCACTTTCCTCACCAGTCTCGACTGGTATGACGAGAACGGAACCCAGCGCGAATCCAAGTACAACAAGCTTTCCGGCAAGGTGGAAGTCGGTGCTGAACTCGTGAAAGGAGTAAATCTTACTGCTCGCGTAAACTACACCCAGTCCAAGACCATCACCGGGCACGGTCTCGGATGTTATAACCAGCTTCCGTGGAATAACCCTTACGATGAGCGCACCGGAAAATACATCTACATTGACTCTGCCGTGCGTCCTGACAACGGGAAAACCTGGTATGGCCGCGAGGCGAACAACCCTCTCTTCGCATCGTCAATGAATCCTAACCCGTATTCGACATCGAAGAGCTTCATCGGTGACCTTCGCCTGTCTTGGGACATCACCGATTACCTCTCCATCTCCACTACAAACCGCTACTCCTCAGACGACTCTTTCTACAAGAGCGTCACCACTCCGGAGGCGAAAAGCAAGAGTTGGCCGGATGGACAGATCAGTCAGGGACTCACTTGGGGCCACTCTTTCGGAACTACCAACATTCTCAAATTCAACAAGTTGTTTAAGAATGTCCATAGTGTCAATGCCCTCCTCGGCCATGAATACGGCTGCAGCGACTACGAGTATATGAACGTTGTTACCTCAGGCCTCAAGAACGGAATGCAGGTGCTCAACGGAACCAAGCCTGAGAACATCTACGGAACCAAGACAGAGGCTGCTTCCTGGTCACTTTTCGCCCAGGCGCAGTACTCCTATAACGAGCGTTACTTCTTCAATGCCACATTCCGTGCAGATGCCTCTTCAGTTTTTGCACCTAAGAACAAGGTCGGCTACTTCCCGGCAGGCTCTTTCGCCTGGCTCATCTCCAATGAGGATTTCATGAAGTCCCAGGATGTCGTCTCCTTCCTCAAGCTCAGGGCAAGTTATGGTCTTACCGGTAACTCCAATATCGGAAACTACAAGTACCTCGATATCTATGGGTTCAACGAAAGACTTCAGTATCAGGGAGTTCAGGGAGCTTATCCTGAAACTGTAGCCAATCCTTACCTCCATTGGGAGACAGCGGTGATGAGAAACCTCGGAATCGATGTGTCGTTCCGCAATTTCCTCACCCTCAATATTGATGTTTACAGTAACCTTAACAGGGATCTTCTCCTCGATGTCCCTCTCGCCCTCAGCTCCGGCTTCTCACGCAGAACTGAAAATGTCGGCAAGGTAAGCAACAAGGGTGTGGAACTCACATTGACCTCCAACAACTTCAACCGCAAGAACTTCAAGTGGACTACCACCCTCAATCTCGGACACAACAAGAATACTGTCGTATATCTTCCTGACCACGAGGACATCATGTCTTCAAGCTCACAGGGTAACCAGATTTACCGCGAAGGCGAGGCCCTCTACAGCTGGTACATGCCGAAGTGGCTGGGCGTAGATCCTGAGACCGGCGACCCTCTCTGGGAACATCTGATCAAGGATGAGAACGGCAATGTCACAGGTACCGAGCCTACCAACAAGCTCGACCTCACCAATGACAACCAGATTGTCGGCAATGCTCAGCCTAAACTTGTCGGTGGTCTTCTCAATACTTTCAATGTCTATGGCATCGAGATAAGCGCAAACCTCCAGTTCAACTATGGCAACAAGGTCTTCAATGACTCACGCCGTTATGTGGACTCGGACGGAGCTTACATCGACTATAACTTCATGTCCATCGACAACGGCCTCGGATGGAGCCGCTGGACCAAGAAGGGTGACAATGCTACGCATCCTCGCGCAAGACTCGGAGGAAACCGTCTTTCAAACGAGGTTACTTCACGTTATCTCGAAGACGGCAGCTATCTGCGTATCAAGAATATTACCATCAGCTATCCTCTTCCTGCCAATGTGCTGAGGAAGATGCATCTTCAGGGACTGAGGATTTTCCTCTCAGGTGATAACCTCTACACATTCACCAAATTCTCCGGAATGGACCCTGAGGTAGGTGTAAAGGGACTTTTCAGCTACAACTATCCTGTGTCCCGCGTATTCTCTCTTGGAGTTGACGTTAAATTTTAATGAAAGCAGTCATGAAAAAATATATATTGCTGATAGCCACGCTGATAACAGCGGTTTCCTGCAATCTTGAATTCTTCCCGTACGACAAGGTTTCGTCCGGAAGCATGCAGAATGTCGAGAATGCCGGAGTGGCCACTGACGGTAACTACGCCCTTTTCAAAGCGGCGTTGGACTACGGCGGATTCTTCACCGTCGGCAACACTTATGTCCGTCACCTCTTCCAGCTCAACGAGTTCAAGGGTGACAATACCCTGATGTCAGGAAAGAGTACTGACCCTCTGTTCCTCGATTCCACACTCGATGACTCGGCTACTGATACCAATACCGAGTACTTCTGGTTCATATCCTACAAGATATGCTACGCTACATCAGTGCTTATCAATATGATACCGGACGATACTGGCGATGCTGAACTTCGTCATATCAAGGGAGAAAACCTCGTCATGAGAGCATTTGCCCACATGAACCTCTGCCAGGTCTTCAGCTTCCCTTATGTATGGAGCGACGGCTCTGAGCCGGGCGTGATCATCAACACGGGTGAAAGCGGTACGACCCGCGCCACCGTAAAACAGGTCTATGACCAGGTGGAGGCTGACCTCAAGGCGGCCGTGGCATGTATGGACGGCGGCACGAGACGCGGCAACAACAGCTACATCAGCAAGGCTACCGCACAGGGACTTCTCGCCCGTCTCTATCTCTATGAAGGACGTGACCAGGACTGTATAAACATGGTGGGTGAGATGCTTGCGGGCGCAGAGCCTTCTTCAATGCTCGACCCTGACTATGAGCACCTTTTCCAGTTCACCAAGGAGTCCAAGGAAGTCCTCTGGTGCGTAGGTCTCATTGACAATACCACTGACATCGCAGGCCAGTCCGCAGTTCTCGGTTCAATGTACTGGTGTCAGGGTGACCCTGGCGACGGTTCAGGATGGGCAGAGATCTACTGGTCTCAGCCGCTCCTCGACCTCTTCTGGAGATATCCTGAGGATAAGCGCCTTACGATGCTTGACCAGATGCACAAGTCCAAGACCGGAGCCAAGATGATTTACTGGCCGATTCCGACAGGTGATGCGCACTATGAGAACAACATTGACCGTAATCCTGTCTTCAATGAGGCTACAGGCAAGTGGACCTGCACTGAATACTGGTTCGAAGGTGAAACCGAGCGCTCCATGAAGCACGAAGTCGAGACCGAGATTGTCAATACCTACCCGAAATACTACATCACTACCCATGATGGCAACAAGCAGTATGTCACTGTTACTGATTCACTCGGATGCCGTATCGGCGGTGGCGGAAATGTCTATCCGCTGAACTACATGAAGAAGTTCTCCTGCCAGGAAGGCCAGCTCACGAACCTTTCATCTCCTGCGTTCATCCGTTGGGGCGAGCTCATTCTCGACCGTGCAGAGGCTTATGCTCACTTGGGCGAAGACCAGAAAGCGCTTGACGACGTGAACGTCATCAGAAAACGTGCAGGGCTTTCCGACGAGGCCATGTTCACACTCGCCAACTACAAGGAGCGCGGCTATGACACCGTTCTGGATGTCGTTCTGGATGAGCGCCGTCTCGAGCTCTGCTTCGAAGGCTTCCGCGTGTTCGACCTCCAGAGAAACAAGAAGGACATTGACCGCAGATATGCAGGCCGTCAGCCGTGGGAAGTCGTCAAGTACGACGATCTCCGTCTGCGCTACCAGATCCCTAAGAAGGAAATCCTCGTGACAGGCATTCCTCAGAATCCACGCTAATAATAATACTATCTGAAAAATATGAAATTCCATACTTCATATGGGTTTGGCAGGCTCATCACCGTATCTCTTGCGGTGATGACGCTTGCTGTTTTCCCTGGCTGCGACAAGTCCAAAACCGAAATAGAACAGCCGCTTCCACCGATTACGCCTCTTCCTCAGCCGGAACTTCCGGAAGAAGTCGAGGACACTTACGACGAGTCCAAGATCTTGTCCAATGTGAAGGAATTCTCCTTCTTCGACAATCTTGATGCGCTTCCGCACCAGGAAGTGAAATTCGAGCGTGGTGCTAAAATCACCAAGCTCACTTCCGATGCCGACTATATCTACGGCTATGTGGAGGTCAATACTGCTGACCGCGACAAGTGGACGGAAAGAACCAATATCCTGAACAACCTCGGTGTATGGCTCGACACGGACGACAAGCGTGAAGGACAGGGCGGCGGATGGTTCCTCTGTGACTACAAGGGCTTCAATATACTTCTGCGCGGCAAATGCGCTACGGCCTATGAACCTTCTGTCTGGAATCCGCAGGCAAGCGACGTATCTGCAGGCGGAGACAACTTCGGCAACACCATCACGTCTATGGAAGAGTGGTCCAATATCGGTACTGGACGCGGTGAGTTCGCAAACGGTATCTTCAAATACACATTTACCATCGACCGTACCCGTCTGGAACTTCGTGAAATGGAGGAAATCGGCATCGGCATCACCTTCGACGAAGGCGGTATGAATGACTATGCCATTATACCTGACCGTGCTGGATTTCGCTTGAAACTGAATAATCAATAAACTAATAATCAATAATTTATGAATACTAAAGAGTATTGCAGACCTGAGGTGAAAGTGCTTGTTTTCACTACTGAAGGCGGATTTGCTACGGTTCGAAGCGGCTACGAAAGTAATATGGAAGGCCAGTACAATCTGGAGTCTCCTGAATTTGAGGAATGGTAATCAGATGCCGTGGAATAAGATAACCAATAATTGAAGAAACATCATGAAAAGAAATATAATCTATACAGCAGCTTGCCTCGTGGCATTTGCTTCTTGCCAGAAACAGGAAGTTGCAGAAGCACCATCACAGGTGGAGGTTGCAGTCGAATTGACGGCTTCTGCCGCTGCAGATGCGACCAAGACCGTGATGACCGAATACAATGCACACTGGTGGTCAGTATCTGACAAAATCAGTCTGTTCTACACCGTAGAGGGCAAAACAGGTCACAGTGTGTTCACATCCAAGAATCTCATACCGGCTGCTTCTGCAAAGTTCGCCGGCAGCCTCTCTCTTCCTGCAGAAGACACGGATCTGACGACGGTTTCCGCTCTTGCAGTCTATCCGGCTACCACAGCTGACGTTTCCGACGGGACTTCTGTCAATGTTACTGTACCATCCGTGCAGACGGCTGTCGAGGGCTCATTCATGGAAGGTGCGTATCCTGTCGTGGCCAAGACATCTGACCTTACTGCAGCGCTTTCATTCAAGGCTGTATGCGGTGGCGTGAAAGTCTCTTTCCAGACTCCGGGCATCACCTCATTTACTTTTGACGCCAAAGAAGCCAAGATCGCCGGTATCGCGAGCGTGAAAATCGGTGAGGACGGCACTCCTGTCGCTACTCTCGGCAAAGATGCAGTGTCTAAAATCACTGTCAATGCCCCTGCAGGCGGTTTCGAGGTCGGCAAGTGGTATTACATGACTGCCCTGCCTGCTACCATTTCTGGCGGTTACAAGATAACTCTCCATGGCGGCGAGGCTGATGGTACGGAACTCGCTGGATCTTCAGACATTACCATCAAACGTTCCGTTTTTGGTGTGCTTGACAGCAAGGATGCTCCTGATAAATATGCGGACCTCAAGGCAAACCTCAAGCCGATTTCGTGGTGGGATGAGAATAAGGAAACTACATTGGACCCGAAACCAGCTTACACAGGTACAGATAGAGAGTACGACAGGACACAGGCAAATAAAAACAGCAATATGATTATCACCAGTGTTAAGTTTGTCTCTGACGCAAGTTATGTTTATGGGTATTTCGAAGGAACTGGAACTGATATTTCAAGGCTGAAAAATCTTGGTCTTTGGCTGGATGTTGACGGAAACCAGAAAGGTGAACAAGGTGGCGATTGGCTCTTTACTCTTTACAGGTATTATGATAAAATTGCACGTGGCTCCATCGGTGCAGATGGAAATATGGAATGGAATCCAAGTCTGTACGAGTCTCCTAAGGGGTCTTCTTGGTTTGGAAGTAAAGTTGCGACTCCATCTCAAGTTGCTTACGGAGCAGGAACTTACGAGAATTCTGTTTTCAAATATTCTGTAATTATCGACAGACGTGTGCTTGGAGTCAGAAATAAAAGTTCAATGGTTATAGGAATTAATTTCGATGACAATAAGAGTACAGGGATCGATAATTTTACAAATCCTGACCGTGGCGGATATGTCGTGCCTCTCAAGAATTCCGATTCTGATCAGCCAGGTTTTATATCTTTACTTAAAGATTTTGATTATTGGACCAATGTTTCCGAACCGAAGTACACTAAAGATGGATTTGACAAGGGAAATTCAGTTGTGAAATTTGATTCAGATGCATCTTATGTTTATGGCTATTTTGAAGTCAATACAGATAAACTGATTTATTCTGATTATGATGCTAAGACTAAAATCAATTTTATTCGTTTACATCCGGGAATCATAGCAAATCTCGCGATAGGAATCGATACTGATGGCATAAAGGAAGGACAGGGCCCTGGCTGGATGTTCAGTAATAAAGGATATGATGTCGTTCTTCGTGGAAGTTCATCAAGTTATAAAATAACAGATAATAAAGGATGGGCCACTGTTGATTGGGGAGGTGTGTCAAGTTATCCTGAAAAAGATTTTGGAGACAAATTCCCGGAATATACAATCACGCCATCCATTTGGACTCCAAAAGCTTATGATATGAGTACCGCCGCAGATAATTGGGGCACAACTGCTCTTGCAAAGACAGATGGAATTGATAACCTCGCAATAGGTAAGGGTGATTGGAATAGTATCAGCAAGGTGTTCAGATACACATTCGCTATTGACCGAGATAAGCTCGGAATCTATGGCAAAGACGAACTTGAGATAGGAGTTGCATTTAATTTCAACTATACCGGATTCGTTTGTATCCCAAGCCGTGCTGGCTTCACCATCAAACTCAACAACTAATCACCAGAAAGCATGAAGAGAAACATTATAGCGGCAGCGATGGTTTGCATCGCGCTTATGGCGGGATGTGAGAAACCGCAGGAGGAGCCGGAAAAGCCGGGCAACACGCCATTGGAGCCTGAAACGCCGGTGACTCCTGAGAAACCAGACGAGGGCGAGGCCACATACAAGATGACCGATGTCGAACTGACAGGTGAAATCGAGGCACTTACCAAGACCACATTCTCCGACGGCAAAGTCACATGGAAAAGCGGCGACAAGATCTCCGTATTCTATACTGCTGACAGCAAGACGGAAGTGAGCGAATTCACATCCGCAGGCGAAGGCGCGAGCGCCACATTCAAGGGCAGGATGAGCCTTCTCATTGACCCGAAAAAGCCTACGGAAGTTCCTGCAGTGGAGAAATGGGCAGTTTATCCAGCTGCGACGGCCTCCGCATTCGACGGTGCGGCGTTCACAGTCACAGTGCCTGAGACACAGACCGCGCAGGAAGGCTCGTTTGCAGCCGAAACCTGCTGGCCGCTCGTTGCCAAATCCGGGGACAGCTCACTCAAGTTCTCCGCAGTATGCGGCGGCGTGGCTGTCACCTTCCAGAGAGCAGGCATCACATCCTTCACTTTCAAGGCTGCCAATGGCGAGAAGATAGCCGGAAAAGCTTCCGTAGCCCTCGATGCCACAGGCAAACCTGCTGCGACCCCTGCAGAGCAGAGCGTCTCGGAGATAAAGGTCAATGCCCCTGCAGCCGGATTTGAAGTAGGCAAGACCTATTACGTGACAGCACTTCCTGCAAACCTCGCAGGAGGCTACACCATCACCCTTTCCGATGCTGGAACCGTAGCCTGCGAGACGGCAGTGGAGATTTCACGTGATGCTTTCACGGCAGTTACCGTTGAAGAAAAACCTCAGGAAGACCCTAATGTGAAGCTTAAGACAGCATTGAAACCGCTCTCATGGTGGGAGTCGGAGATGGCTTATCTTCCTGCCCCTTCACCGGCCTACACTGCCACGGACAAGGAATATGACAGGACACAGTGGAAACGCAACATCAGCTGTATCCGTCTCACTTCCGACCTCGACTACATCTACGGCTATATCGAGTCCAAGGGAGACGAGGATTTGTCTATGCTGAAGAACCTCGGAATCTGGCTTGACACAGACGGAGACCAGAGCGCAACCCAGGGCGGCGGATGGCTCTTCACCCTATACAAATTCTTCGATGTGTCAGTCTATGGCGAGGTCGGCGAAAACCTTGTGTGGACACCTGGCCTGCATAGCCAGACATCCGCAGACGGAGAGAAATATGGTGCAGAAGTGACCACAGGCTCTCCTGCAGGATATGGTGAAGGCAGTTTCTCCGCTTCTGTATTCAAATATACCTTCGTGATTGACCGTAAAGTCGTAGGACTGGCTGACGCTACCAAGACGGTGGTCGGTGTCAATTTCGACAACGGCAAAGGAATCGTCGGAGCAAACCTTACCAATCCTGACAGGGGCGGTTACAGGCTCAACCTCAAGAATGCCGATTCCCCAGCTTTCGACGAGACCGCTATCTACAGGAAGCTTCGCGGCGTAAACGACTGGGCCAATGTGGACTACACCCCGATTACAAACCCTGGCAACAACCGTGGCAACACCAAGATCAAGTTCGATTCCGACGCAGACTATGTTTACGGTTATATCGAAGTTCCTGACACTGACAATCTCTATTTCAAGAACGGCGAGTACTATGAGTTCTGCCCTGGCTTCATCAGCAAGCTGGCCATCGGACTCGACCTCGACGGCGTGGAGTCAGGACAGGGAATAGGCTGGCCGGTAGGCACTTGCTGGGAAACCGTCCTGAACGGAAGAATCATCTCCTGCAAACGCCCTCTGAGCGATGAAGACAAGGCTCTCGGGTGGAAGGACAGATGGGGACATTACATCTTCCCTTCAGATTCTTTCGATCCAGAGACCAAAACCCGTCCTGCCTATACCATCACCCCTGAAACATGGAGCCCTTCCATCACGGAAGGCAAGAACGGAGGCTTCGGTGACGTCAAGGCCGGCACATCAGACTGGCAGAACTTCGCTACCGGAAAGGGCGAATGGAAGGACAAGACTTTCCGTTACAGCTTCATCATCGAGCGTGAACGTCTCGGACTCAAGGGATTGACAGAGCTCAAGCTCGGAATATTTATGTATGAAGACGGTGTCAGCGGTTACTCCAACACCCCTGATGCAGTCGGAAGCACCATCAAACTGAACAACTAAAGAACAGACAGGCGCATTATATGAAATTCACAAGGCTTTTATATTTGTTGGGTATCTCGCTTGTTGCGGCAGTCGGCTGCAACAGCGAGGTCTCCCTCGATTTCCATAAAGAAGGCAACTGCTGGCAGATGTCGCAGAAACAATTCGAAAGATTTGCCAAAAAACTCTCAACAGCCGATCCTGACGAAGCGTACAGACTCATTGACAGAGTCTATACCACCGTTGACAGCCTTACTGCTGCAGAGCAGGACGGAACTTTCATCGTCTTCTCGGATGCGATGGAACAGACGTTCTATCAGGTGGATTCACCGCTCCGTGACGACGAACTCTATCTCCACATCCTCGACCGCGAAGCCCGTTGCACGTCATTGATGTCCACGGACTACAGACGTGTGGACTGGAAGAGGCATCTGCTTCAGGCCAATGCAGTGGGCAGCGAAGTGATTGACCTCCCTATAAGCGACAGCAATTGTGACGAGACATCGCTTCACCGCCTTCTGGACCGCCAGGCCGTCATTCTCATCTATGGTGAGGACTGCAAGGCCTGCACGAAACTGATGGAAGAAGCCGTGAATTCATCAGTGCTCAAAAAGGCTGCCTCAGACGACAAACTCCGTCTCATTTCTATCTATATCGGAGACAACAATGACGAGTTCGCCGCCAAGTCAGCTGTCCTGAAAGACTGGGCGAACTATATCGACTCCAGACAGCTGGTGCGTTATGAAAATGCATTCGACAGCCGTCTGGTGCCGTCCCTCTACCTCATTTCCGACAAGAAGATGGTCAAGGTAAAGGGAACATTGTCAGTGAAGGAAATCGAGAAGGCTCTTGACGCTCCTGCGATTTATTCTACCCGCATTGTCCTGAACGAGGGCGAGCAGGTATGGGGCGGACGCATTGCCGACGGCAAGTTCATGCCTTACAAGGACGGCTTTAAGACCACCTTCAGCCAGAACAGCGGAAACCAGATAATGCCGTTGCTGATAACAAGCGACGGGCGCTATGTCTGGTCTGATGCACCTTATGATTTCCATATTGACGGAAATGTGCTTACTGTGGAGAATGCGCTTGCGAAGATAGAGACCGGCATTGTCGGCAAGACTCTCGCGGACGCATACCGCTTCGGCGAGCGTGAATTTTTCCCTGCGGACGGTAAACTCCCTCCTTCGGAGTTTTTCGAATGTCCGCAGTACAATACCTGGATAGAACTACAGTACAACCAAAACCAAAAAGACGTGCTTGAATATGCACGCGGCATAATCCGTAACGGACTTCCGGCCGGCATCATCATGATTGACGACACATGGCAGGAAGACTACGGCAAATGGGTGTTTCACCCGGGGCGTTTCCCTGACCCGAAGGCCATGTCAGATGAACTTCACCGTATGGGATTCAAACTTATGCTCTGGGTGTGCCCGTTTGTCAGCATGGACCAGTATCAGATCTGGGCTGAAATCAATTCTTTCGGCGGATTTGTCGGAAAGAAAGGCGCGGGAGTCTATCCTGTGGAGTGGTGGAACGGCTATTCTGCCGAGCTCGACCTTTCCAATCCTCAGACTGTCAAGTGGTTCGACCGGCAGCTTGACAATCTCTGCAAGAACTATGGCGTAGATGGATTCAAGTTCGATGCCGGCGACTTCAACCTCTTCCCGCAGGATTCCCGTACAATGGGCAATCTGCAGGCCTACGAGTATTGCCAGGCATTTGCTGACTATGCCGACAAGTATCCTTACAATGAATACCGTGCCTCTTGGCGTGACGGCGGAAAGGCCATCGTACAGCGTCTTCATGACAAGGCTCACAACTGGGAAGCGGTCCAGGTCCTCATTCCTGAGATGATGGCGACCAACCTTATGGGTTACTGGTATTCCTGTCCGGATATGATCGGCGGCGGCAGCTTCGCTTCGTTCCTTCCGGGATGTCCGATAGATCAGGACCTCATCGTCCGCTCTGCACAGACTCATGCCCTGATGCCGATGATGCAGTTCTCCGTGGCTCCGTGGCGCATTCTCGACAAGGAACATCTCGATGCAGTGCTCAAGTCGGTGAAGATCAGGGAAAAACTCCTGCCTGAAATCAAGTCTCTGATAATCAGGGCTTCCAAGACGGGTGAGCCGGTAGTGACACCTCTCGAATTCCATTTTCCTCACCAGGAACTCTCGGGCGTGAAGGACGAGTTCATGATAGGCTCTGACATCCTCGTGGCTCCGATGGTGAATCCGGGACGTGAGCGTGAAGTCATCCTTCCTGAAGGCAGATGGATTGCGGATGACGGAAAGGAATACACCGGCGGACAGACAGTCAAGATAAATGTTCCACTTGACAGAATTCCATATTTCAGACTTGCAGAATAATAATTTACAACATTGAAACAATGACGAAAAGAATTTATATAGCGGCATTGCTGAGCGTGGCATTGATTTCAGGATGCCAGAAAGAAAGCGTTACTGAAGGTGACGGCACCCAGACGGGAGGCTTCGATCCGAAGGCAGGGTGGGAGATTGCCAGCGAACTGGAGAACAAGGTGGAGAGCTTCAAGGCTCCTGAGGCGCCGTTCGAGTACACCATCACCTACGAGTACGACAAGGACGAGTTCTGCAACCCGGAGCGCGGACCTTATGCCCCGCTTGAGTACCATTTCAAGGACGTGGCTACCAAGGGCTTCCCTAAGCCATATACGCTCGAGCGTCTCGTCTCCTGCAAGACGACCAACTGTACGCTGCACTACCTCGGAGTATATCTCTGTGACTACCTCGAGTCCGACATTCCTCAGGAAGCTCTCGAAATTCTCCGCACCCATTTCACTCTCGAGCGTCAGGCCGGAACGAAAGTGATTCTCCGACATGCCTACTCATGGGACAACAAATGGCCTGTGCAGGAGCCTGAACTCAAATGGATAAAGCGCCATATCGAGCAGCTTTCACCTATCTGGAACGAGTTCAAGGACGTGATCTATGTTTTCCAGGGCGGATTCATCGGAGTCTATGGAGAATGGCACACGCTCACCAACATCACCAAGGATGCACAGAAAGGCGAATTGGTGAAGTGCTATCTTGACCATACCCCGAAGGACAGGCAGATTGCCCTGCGCACCCCTGGTCACAAGAGACTCGTGATGAAGTATATCAATGACGGCCAATACTCTCTTGCCGATACGATTACGGCTGCGACCGCATTTGACGGCTCGTACAATTCCCGTCTCGGCAACCACAATGATTGCGTGCTCGTGAATGGCAATGATGCTGGAACATTCGGCGGAACACCTGACAAGAAACTTCTCCGCACCGAGAGCAATTATGTGTCTGTCGGTGGCGAGTCCTGTTTCGTGGGCGACTACACATACTGCGACTGCGAGTATTCCAACAAGCACCTGCGCCAGTATCATTGGTCCTACCTCTCGAACCACTATGCCATCGTGGACTATTGGAAGAACAACGGCTGCAACAAGGACCTTTCTACCCGTATCGGCTACCGTTTCGTGTTCAACGGCTCGTCCTTCTTCGGCAAATTCACTGCCGGCGGCGACTTCCTGATGAAGATGTGTCTGACCAATTATGGCTTCGCGTCTCTTATCAATGAAAGGAAGATCGAGCTGATTCTGACCAATGACGCTGACCCTTCAGAGAAGTATGTCTTTGTCTCAGACAAGGATCCGCGTGACTGGAAAGGCTGTCATCATTACGAATGGGACGAGAAACTGACGCTTCCTGAAACCCTGAAACCGGGTGCGAACTATACCCTCTGGCTGAACCTTCCTGACATTGCCCCGAATCTTCATGACAATCCTGCCTACAGCGTGAGGGTTGCGAGCCGTGGCGTCTGGGACGCGACTACAGGATACAACAGAATTGCAGCATTCAAGGCTGAATAAAATATGACATTGACAAATAAAATAGCGATGACGGTTCTGCTCATCGCGCTTGCATTCACCGGCGTATCGTGTCAGAAGGACGTGAATCCTGAGAATGGGCGAGAGACCACATTGGACTTCGACCCGTTCGCAGGCTGGCGTCTTGACGAATTCGATGGGACGGTGGAGAGTTTCAAGGCTCCTAAGCCTCCGTTTGACTACACGCTGACTTATCAGTATGAGAAAGCGGAATTCTGTTCCCCTGAGAGAGGTTCCTATGAGCAGATGGAATACCATTTCAAGGACGGCAATGTCCCTCAGCCGTTCACTGTGGCACGACTCAAGACTTGCCGCAGTCTCAACTGCACCCTGCATTATCTCGGAGTCTATTTCTGTGACTATCTGCGTTGCGACATTCCGGAAGAGGCTCTCGCCGTGCTCCGTACCCATTTCGAACGTGAACGTGAGGCCGGATGCAAAGTCGTACTGCGCCACGCTTACTCATGGAGTGACAAGGCCGAGATGATGGAACCTGATCTTCCTCAGCTTCTCAGGCATATCCAGCAGCTCGCTCCTATCTGGGAAGAGTACAAGGATGTGATCTATGTGCTTCAGGCCGGATTTGTGGGCGTCTATGGAGAATGGCACACTACCACCAACATCAAGACGGACGAGCAGAAGGGCACCATCGTGAAAGCGCTTCTGGACAGCTTCCCGAAAGACAGGATGGTGGCAGTCCGCACTGTCGGCCAGAAACGCAGCGCCATGAGCTACATTCTCGGCCGCCAGTACAAGCTTGCCGACACCGTGAACGTCACTACCGCTTTCAATGGTGACTACGGCTCCCGCCTTACGAACCATTGCGACTGTTATTTCGTCAATTCCACGGACGGCGGAACATACGGCGGCACGCCTGACAAGAAGCTGCTCCGCACCGAGGGCAATTATACGACCATCGGTGGCGAGTCCTGCTTTCAGCGTGACTATACGTATTGCGAGTGCGGCTATGCGAACAAGCACATGCGCGATTTCCATCTTTCCTATCTCCGCATATGGAACGGTGAAATCGTGGATTACTGGAAGCAGAACAAGTGCCACACGGACCTCACCTCACGTGTCGGTTACCGTTTCGTGCTGAACGGAGCATCGTTCTTCGGACATTTCACCGCCGGGGGAGAGTTCCTGATGAAATACTGTCTGACCAACTATGGCTTCGCGTCTCTGATCAATGAACGCAAACTCGAATTCATTCTCCGCAATGACAATGACTGGACGGAAAAATATGTCTATGTCTCGAAAAAGGACCCGCGTGACTGGAAGGGATGCAGGCATTATGAATATGATGAGACACTTGTGCTGCCGGAAGGTCTGAAAAAAGGAGAGAGCTACACGCTCTTCATAAACCTTCCCGACATTGATCCGAAACTTCATGACAATCCTGATTTCAGCGTGCGTTTCGCAAACAAGGGCGTCTGGGACGAGGCGTTCGGCTACAACAGAGTGGCTTCATTTATAGCAGAATAACCATAACCAAACAAATAACTATATGTACCACAAAACGTTACATAAAATCTTCCTGATGTCCGCACTGCTTCTGTGCAGTCTTGGGGCATTTGCTCAGACGAGAGTTGTCAGCGGACAGGTCTTCGATGCGGCAAAGCAGCCTCTTATGGGCATTACAGTGATGTCGTCTCCTTCGAACGGAGTCGTGACCGACATGAACGGAGCATTTTCATTGACAGTTCCGTCGGAAACTGTGACTCTCGAATTCGTCTGTCTCGGCTATTCGACAGTAAGACAGACAGTGCAGCCGGCGCAGGACAATATTACGGTCTATATGACCGAGGATGCGATGAACCTTCAGGAAACCGTCGTGGTCGGATACGGCGTGCAGAAGAAGGTAAATCTTACCGGAGCGGTTTCCACCGTCACTTCCAAGGAACTCGACAACAGGACCTCTCCGACACTTACCCACATGCTTCAGGGCTCTGTTCCCGGAATGTTCGTGTCCACATCCAACGGTTCGCCTGACGATGTCGCTTCCATCAACATCCGTGGTTACAACTCCATCAACGGCGGTTCTCCGCTCGTGCTCATCGACGGTGTCGAGGGCGACATGGCCAAGGTCAATCCTCATGACGTGGAGTCCGTGTCCGTTCTGAAAGACGCTTCTTCCGCAGCCATCTACGGAGCACGCGCGTCATTCGGAGTCGTTCTCATAACCACCAAGAGCGGCAAGGACAGCAAGGGAAAACCGGTCGTTCGCTACAGCGGCAACGGCGGATTCTCTGTCCCGACCACACGCACCGACTATGAGTCGAGGGGTTATGACTCCGTCTATATCAATGACCTCTTCACTTTTGCCACCAACGGCACGAACTACACCCATTACACCGAGGAGGATATGCACCAGCTCTACATCCGCCGCAACGACAAGACCGAAAATCCTGAAAGACCTTGGGTGCTCCAGGAGATGAGGAACGGAAAGATGAGCTATATCTACTACTGCAACACCGACTGGTACAAGTCGCTCTATACGACAGTGAATCCGTTCACCCAGCACAACATCTCAGTGTCAGGCGGTTCCGAGTATTTCAAATACTACCTTTCCGGCGGCTACGAGCACAAGGAAGGAACATTCCGTGTGCGTCCGGACAAGTACAACAAGTACAACCTCCGCAGCAAGCTTGAGTTCAAGATAAACAAATACATCACGCTCAGCGACAACCTCGGCTTCTATACCTCGGACTACGACTGGCCGGGCAACGGAAACTACAACTATACGTTCATGTACTCACAAGTCCACGGACTTGCCAGCATTCCGCTCCGCAACCCTGACGGGACCAATGTGTACAAGACCATCTTCACCGATTCCAATGTCACCAACGGCTGCCATATCGAGCTGCTTGACGACAAGAAAGTGAACAACAAGAAGAAATACAACTTCTCCAACACAGCTGAACTCGGCATCCATCCGATTGAAGGTCTGGACATCCGTGCGAATTTCACCTATACCTTCAATAACGACCGTTCTACAAACCGTTGGGTACCTTGTACTTACAGCATGTATCCGGGCGAGATTCTCACCGAAGACTACGGCCGTTTCCAGAACAAGCTCGAGGACAGTTTCGCCTACACCCGCTACATCGCGGCCAATGTCTATGCGACCTACCATACATCCATAAAGGGCAAGCATAATATCAATGCCACTGCAGGTTACAACTACGAGACCCAGCACTACCGCTACACATACACCAGCGGAAACAACCTGTCTTCAGAGTACCTCAGCGAGTACAATCTCGTGCAGCCTAACTCCAAGGGCAGCAAGGAATTCTCTGTCAATGGAAACCAGACCGAATATGCTCTCGCAGGTGTGTTCGCAAGGTTCAACTACGACTATATGGGCAAATATCTCGTTGAGGTCAGCGGACGTTACGACGGAACATCCCGTTTCGCGAGCAACAGCCGTTGGGGCTTCTTCCCTTCAGCATCAGTGGGTTGGAAACTCTCTGAGGAGAAATTCTGGGAGCCGCTGAAGTCCTCATGGGACCTCTTCAAACTCAGATTCTCTTATGGCGCGCTTGGTAACCAGCAGGTTTCTGACTATGCATACATCCGTTCCGTCTCCACCTATAATCTCGGTTATATTTTCGAGAACGGAGCGTCCAACAAGCCTAACGGAGCCTCAGTCGGTTCTTCAAGTATGGATGGCCTGACATGGGAAACCACCTATCATTACAACCTCGGCCTCGACCTCGGCTTCCTCGGAAACCGTCTTGCTTTCTCCGGAGATGCATATATCCGTGATACCAAGGGTATGATTACTTCAGGGGAGGCTGTTCCTTCAGTCTATGGAGCGGCAGCGCCTAGCGCAAATGCTGCTAACCTGCGTTCAAAGGGTATTGAACTGACCCTGTCATGGAAAGACACTTTCACTCTCGCAGGCAGTCCTTTCACCTATGGCGTGAGCGTGAACTACAGTGACTATATAACTAAGCTTACCAAATACAAGAACCCTTCCAAGGTGCTCGGAACCTATTATGAGGGCATGACATTCGGTGAGATCTGGGGCTTCCGTACTGACGGACTTTTCGAGTCTGACGCTGCGGCAGCGGAATACACTTCCAAGATCGACCAGTCTTATCTTCAGGGAAACCTGACAGGCGGCTGGAAAGGCGGTGACTTGCGTATCCGCGACCTCGACGGAGATGACGTGATTTCACGTGGAGCCTACACTGTGGACAACTCAGGCGACCTCACCATCATAGGAAACTCGCTTCCGCGCTTCCAGTACGGTGTCAATATTACTGCACAGTGGCTCGGCTTCGACTTCTCCATGTTCATCCAGGGCATCGGCCGTCTCAACTGGTACCCGCCAGCAGACAACCAGGCGTTCTGGGTAGCATATAACCGCCCTCAGGCGACATATATTCCTAAGAACTATATGGACAATGTCTGGAGCGATGACAATACCGGCGCATATTTCCCGCGTCCGAGAGGATTTCAGGCCAATAAGGGTACTACCTATCTGACGATGACCAATGACCGTTATCTCCAGAATCTCGCATACTGCCGTCTGAAGAACCTCACTTTCGGATACACCATTCCGGAAAAGGTCCTCTCCAAGACGTTCATCAGCGCATTGAGAGTTTACTTCACCGGTGAGAACCTCGGCTATCTCTCGCCGCTCACCAAAGTCTCACGCTACATGGACCCTGAAGCGATGGCAAAGCAGAACTCATTCGGCTACTACTATCCTTACCAGAAGTCATTTGTGTTCGGTGTGGACATAACATTCTAATAAAGGAGGAATCTGTATGAAAATCAAGAATATACTTTATATTACCGCAGTTGCCGCATTCGGCATTTCTGCGTGCAGTCTTGACAAGTTCCCTCTCGACAAGGAAACCTCAGACTCTTACTTTAAGGATGCGCCTCAGTTCGAGAACGTTTCCAATACATTCTATGCCGACCTTTTCAAAGGCCCGTTCTTCGACGAAGAGAGCGACATCTGTTTCAAGACGAATCTTCCGATGAAGATACGTGGCGGAAAGCTCCGTGTGGTTCCGTCTTCCGGCGGCGGCTGGGACTGGGGCACTCTCCGCGACATAAACAATATGCTCGACAATCTCGGCAACTGTGCCGATGAATCAGTCAGAGCCGAGTACGAGGCGGTAGGACGTTTCTTCAGGGCGTATTTCTATTTCCTCAAGGTACGCGACTTCGGTGACGTTCCATGGTATGACCACGAACTCAGCGTCAAGGAACACAACGAGCTCTACAAGGCAAGAGACTCCAGGGACTATGTCATGAGCAAGATGCTCGAAGACATTGACTTTGCCGTCGCTAACCTCTCCACAGAAAAGAACCTGTACAAAATCTCCAAGTGGACAGCGCTCGCTTTCAAATCCCGTTTCTGCCTTTTCGAGGGCACATGGCGCAACTACCATGGCAATGACGGCGCCGAGCACGACGGAAATTACTGGCTCGCACAGGCGGCTTCTGCTGCCAAGGAGTTCATAACTACCTCACCTTACAAGATTTACAGCACAGGGAAACCTGCCGAGGACTATATGATGCTCTTCGCCTCACAGGTGGCAAACAGCGACGAGGTCATCCTCGCCAAGGCCTACAGTTATTCTCTCGGCCTTTCACACTTCGCCACCTACAACACTTTCGGACAGAATCAGTTTGCCTTCAACAAGAAGTTCGTGGACAGCTATCTTATGGCTGACGGAACTGAGTTCACTGCCAATGCCGGCTGGGAGACAAAGGAATACTATGAGGAGATGACTGGCCGTGATCCGCGCCTGGCCCAGACCATGCGCTGCCCGGGTTACCACCGCATTGACGCGGATTCCCTCATGGTCGGCGATTTCAATACCAGCTGCACCGGCTATCAGGTCGTGAAGTACGCGCAGAGCAACAATGTGCTCGAGACGGGACGCTGGATGGCTACTGACAATGATATGCCTATCTTCCGTGCTGCCGAGGTCTATCTCAACTATGCCGAGGCTATGGCTGAGCGTACCGATGTAAATATTACTCAGGATGACATTGATTTGAGTATCAAACCTTTGCGCGACCGCGTCGGAATGCCGAATCTGAAACTCGCTGATGCGAATGACTCTCCGAGTGCCTATATGTCAAGTGCAGAATACGGCTATCCGAATGTGAAGGGCGCGAACAAGGGTGTCATCCTCGAGATCCGTCGTGAGAGGACGATTGAACTTGCGGAAGAAGGTGACTTCAGATGGTATGACCTGATGAGATGGAAGGCAGGCAAGTGTATTGAGCAGAACTTCTACGGAATGTATTTCCTTGGTGTTGACCGCGGATTCGACCTCGACCATGACGGCCAGAATGAAGTCTGGATCTACACGAAGGAGAAGCCTGCAGACCTGGACGAGAAGGTCACTTACAATGTGCTTCAGGTCGGCAAGACCATCACTCTCAGCGGCAAGACCAATGGTTATGTGGACCCTCATCAGAAGACTCAGCATGTCTTCGACGAGTCCCGCGATTACCTGATGCCGCTGCCGTCTGAGGACCTGGCGCTCAACAAGAATCTCAAGCAGAACCCTAATTGGGGAACCAAAAAGAAACAATAACCACTTTTTTAACAATTTAAACACAAACAACATGAAAAGAACATTTATGTTTTTTGCAGCCGCCATCATGATGGGTGCTGCAGTCGTTTCCTGCGACAAGTCATCTTCCACAAACAATAACGGTGGTGATGAAGGTGAAGGCGAGGTTCCTACAGAGTCTATCGCTATTGACGGAAACTTCGAGGACTGGGATGCCTGCAAGACAGCTGTAGTTGCAACTCTTCCTGCTGATGCCACCGATAAGGTTGCTCTCAAGACGGTTAAATTCACTTCTGATGCTGACTATATCTATTGCTATGCCGAGTTTGTAAACAATCTTCCTGCTCTTGAAAAGATAGATCCGTCTTGGGATGGAAACGGTGCCTGGAATACAGGTGGTCTTGCCAAAGAACTTACATTGTTTATCGATACGGATGCGAACCCTAAGACAGGTATGGTGTACAGAGAGGTTGGACCTTTCAATCAAATAGGATTTGAAGTCGCTTGTGAACTCTACCAGTACATCGCTGTAGAGACCGGTAAGATCAATCTTGGCTGGAGTCAGTACAACTATTGGGATCCTTCAGATGAAAGGGCTAAGGTGCAGGGTGAAGTACCGGAGGATGGTCATCCATACGAATGGCCTCCTTATTTGTGGGGAACTGATAATGGAGGAAACCTCGACAATACTCTTGTTGTCAGAAGTGATTTTCAGGCAAGACTTGTCGGAACTGTAGTAAAAGAAGAGTTTGCCATCAGCCGTGACGCTATGGACCAGCTCCGCGGACAGAACAAGGTCAATATCAGCGTCCTCTCTTATGGTGGTGAGAAGTATGCTAAAGCGCTTTATGGCTATCTTCCTCAGGGCGGTGACAAGCAGTACATCACTCTTGAACTTATGAAATAACTTTCCCTACAAGTGAAAATATGAAAAAAACAATGAATTTTTTCGCTGCGGCAGTGATGGTGTCACTCGCAGCAGTTGCCTGCAGCAAGGACAACGGCGGCAACAAGAACAACAATGACGATGACAGCAACGCCGACGTTGAGGGAGTCGTAATCGACGGAAACTTCGACGATTGGGCAAAACTTCCGGAGGCTGATGTCGTGATGAAAGAGGTTGAGTCTGATGCTGACAAGAAAGCTGTCAAACTCGTAAAATTCTATGACACGGACGAACTTCTTTACGTTTATGCGGAGGTTGATGCTGCTGTAATCGGAACAGCCTATACAGAGGCTGAGAAATGGGACAGTGGCAAGAGCCAGCCTCGTACCCTCCGTCTTATGTTTGATGCTGACAATAATGAAGATACAGGCGGAAAGATGCCTGAATTCCCTGAGGAGCCTAATGGCTATGATGTCCTGGTTGACTCATACATCTGGTCTAATGCCGGTAAGATCAAGCTCGGTTGGAGCGAATGCTGGACTTACATTGATCCGGAAGCCAATAAACTGTTCCTGGGAATGAGTCCTGCTACAAGCCAGCAGAATGTGGCTTTGGACAATATGGTAGTATCTGCAGCAAATGTTGCGGGCTCTCTCGTCAAGGGCGGTTTCTATGGCGTTGAATATGCAGTTGACAAGACAAATGTTCCTGACCTCGGCAAACAAGTCAGAGTTGTTGCCCTGTACGTAGATGATGGCTGGAACAATGCCGGCATCCTCCCATCCGACGGCACTTCCATCAAACTTACACTCAAATAGCCTTTATAATTATCCAGAGGATGGCTATCAGTATGCAGATAGCCATCCTCTCCAAATTCTACGCAGAAATAACCACTAAATACACGACTATGAATACCGCTAAAACACTATTATTAATAACATTTGTCCTCTTGCCATTGATATCTTGTATGTCAGAGCCGTTGCAGGAGAAAGAAGCTATCGAAACTACTTCCGAAAAACCTTCCGTTAGTATGAAATCTATGACTAAGGCATCTTCTCAAATTGATAGCGTCGCGGTCAAGGACAAAATTCAGTCTGACTATGATTTTATTCTTATGAATCATATAGTTCGCTCCGATAGTGGACTTTATATTTTGTGTCTTGCTAAAGAAGAAGCGATTGAAATAGGAATTCCGTCTGAACTATACGACAATTACTCATCTTTTGTTGAATCTTTAAATCCTACAAATAAATGAAACGTGGTCTGATATATTGCTTTTTATCTGTTTTGTTTGTGGGATTGTCTCTTAGAACTGCTGCTGAAGACAATGGAGAACAAAAAGTGCGTAAGGCGTTGGACGAAATTTTCTCGGAACTTGACAAAACGAGAATTCCAACTGGATTTCTTGAAGAGTATGCTGTTGATTACATTGCTATGGATAAATATGATGATAATCAGCAAGATACCACATTGATAAGTGTGGACGTCATGACTTATCTCATGAAAGGTATTCGTAGTGCATCTGTAGGTGAAAAGCCTTTTGGAGATGTTGATGGAATTATATCCAAATATAAAAATGACAAACCGGTAGCGGAGCGTACTGAAACTTATATCTTGTTTAATGCTTATAAATATAATTATATACCGGACTCTGCTGTTTCGGAGGGAAAAATCCAGGTGGTGAATGACAAGGTTAAAGATGTTTATAAAAACGGATCATGGGTAAATCCCTATAGTGAACGCAAATTGATAGCATTTTCACCAATTGAACATACCGTTCCAATGGGCGTTGATTTTACATTTAAGTTTCTGCCTGAACAAGCGATGACCAATATGGGAATATCCCGAATAATTTTTGATGCTGGTGATGGGAGTTCTCCGAAAAATATATATAAAACTTCGTTTACAGCTCATTATACATCTCCTGGTCGTAAGAAACTGCATATGACAGTGTGGTTAAATGGTATGACAGTAGGGGTTAATGTTATGTTGATGTCATTGATCCGCAAGAAGGAATCAATATCCCGACAAAAGGAGATATTGGAAAGGTAGTATATGGAGACTTGAATAAAGAGTTCGCACAGCAAGATAGCCCGAGAACCCCGAAATATTCTGCGATAGTCACAATAAAATATGCTCCGTCCCATAATAATACTCTTCAGAAACCGCTTATTGTTGTAGAAGGTTTTGATTCGACAATTCTGTTCCCTACTTACGAAGATGATGTAGAAAAGATTTATGGAAGAAGTAATTTATATTCATTTCTACAAGATAGCGGACTATACTTCAATTATTTTAAAGAGAACTATGATATAGTATATGTTGATTGGAATACTCCAGAAGTCAGTATAGATAGTAATTCATCCCTGTTAAGGATGATAATTAGATGGGTGAATTCTCAGAAAGTGACGGATGAAAAAAAAATTATTATAGCACAAAGTATGGGCGGCCTCATCGCCCAACAGGCTCTTTGTATAATGGAGGCTATAGAGAAAGAGCATCAGACCCGTATGTTTGTAAGTTATGATGTTCCATATTTTGGAGTGAATATTCCTATAGGGCTACAGGGTTTTGTGCACTCTTTTTTTGAGTATGCAACGCATTTTGGACTTACTACGGTGAACTCATTGTCATCTGACTGGTGGTATTTTGGGAAATCCGATATCTTGAGTTATCTATATGAAGTTTTATACAATAATAGTCTGTCTGCGCATGAAATGATGATGCAGGTGATGAAATCTGATGGTACTATAGTGGATAATCGCACTGTTTTGCAACAGAATTTTAAGAAGAGAGGGCTTCCTAAAGGCGATGTTGGTAGTCCTATTGTAAATATTGGGTTCTCAAACGGAGTTGGTTCTAGTTTGTATCCGGTTCTTGACAATGGTAATTTATTGTATATAAATGGTGAACTTGAACCTAAGTATTGGGCTTCGTTGTTCTTGTCGCTAATCTATGATTTTAATGGTCCGATTAAAACGCTGACTGATAATAACAGGTGGATAAAACATCTTTTGGCTTTGCCAGGAAAAAGCCGTCTGAGCCTTAATGCATATGCAAAAGCAAGTACAAGTGTAGGAAACCAGAAAATCTCAGCAATTGAAATAGTGTACAGGAAAAAACTTCTCGGCTTAATAAAAATCAAAATACCTGTATTCTCATCGTCGTGCACATTAAATATAAGTGACGATTATGACACTTATTATGGTTCGGGATATTCTTTAAGTCCGATTGAAAGTTTGTCACAATATTTGACTTCAGATGGCAATTCTTATGACTTCGGATTGGCTGCAAAGGAAAAGTGGGGACGTTATGATTTTTCTGCGAACCTTGTTTCTGGTTTTATGTTTGTTCCAACAGCTAGTGCCTTGGCTGTAGGTGGAGGGTCTCGCTCTTTGAATAAATCGGACTTCCAGAATTATGCATACTATAATGGTAATAGTGATGATATTCCGTTTGACCAGTACATGTGTTCATCAACATCAAATTCTCACATTGGTTTTGATGATGAACTCTATGGGCTTATGAAGAATAATTTATTCGTCATTTCTGGCCCTCAAATCCCAGTTACCGGAGATAAATATGTTGTTAAAGGTTTAGATGAGAAAATTGAAGTCAGTTGGAGCAGTTCAAAATCTTGGATGACGTTCTCACATGACGGAACTGTAACTATTGATAAAGATAAAGCTGACGGTGTCGTGGAAATAACGGCCACATGGTCTGAAGGACATAATTCATATTCTAAATCTAAGAAGGTTATTGCTGGAATTCCTGAATTCTCGCTTGATTTGGGACGAATTGGTAGTGGACATGGAGCGTGGCTCGAAGTTAAGGTTAATGACCCTGAATTTGTAGAACTGGCGGGAGATGATTTGAAATATCTTTGGAGACGTAAAGAGGGAGAGTCTGGCAAAATAGAGTCGTTGGGATTAAGTTCAAATAATCGTCAGATTTATTATGATTTTGATGCTAAAGGTGATGCATGGTATTATGTGACGTTGTTTTTAGGTGAATATAATTCATCCACACATACTGTGAAAGTGCCATATTATAAGACACTCACAAATCCAAATACCTATTCATATAGTGCCACTCTTGATAGCGATGGAGGTGTGTTTCTCTCATCTGATGATAACCAGAAGTTGCCTGAACTTGAGCAGGAACTTATGAGAAGTGAATCACTCCTTAATGGTATAAAGGCTTTTAAGGAAAAAGATGAGCGTATGACAATCATTCCTGTTGAACTGAATATGGATGGGATGTCACGTACAATACTTGTTAAGATTGTGAAAAGTGATGTTCTGAAAGATGCGATTAATTAGAAATGTGAATACTATGAAAACTCATAATGGACTAATAATCGTATGCTTGACGATACTGCTATCTACAGTTCTTTTTACTTCTTGTCACAAATGGTTTCCTCATAATTATGAATATGGGATGTCATTCGAGATTGATGGAGTTGATTTTGAGGTGGAGTCAACTTACAATAGCACAGGGCTTTGTCTATTCGATACAATGCCGAGAATTGTAGGAACTCAAATGCGGTTGTATTGGTTCTTGCCGTCAGGTTCTAATCCGATGTCTGGAGTAGCTTATTATCGTATGAATAAGGAACAATATTCGTCAGACGTCGTAAAGGCATGCTGTCCGGCAAGAGTTGAGTTGCGTTTTGATGCGGGGAAAGAATTCCGCAAGGTCCGTAATGCAGAAGTTATTATTCCGTCAACTGGCAGCTTGACGCTTCTTGGAAAGTTTGCTGATTTGTCGGAAGTTGATTTTTCTCAAAGCCAAGAGGTTGAGAATTATGCGTTTAAGAGTGATGCTCTTGTCTCTTGCGAAGTTGCTTCTTTTGATGCAGGCTATTTTAAATTGGAGAGCTGTGACGTGGATGCCAACGGAAGAGGTACATATGAAGGCAGTTTTGATCTTACATTCAAGGTGGACTTAAATGGCGTTCAACGAGAGGTTCATCTTCAGAATGGTCATTTCTATAGCCGCAAAAAAGAATAATGGCTTGAATTGGAAATTCATATAATTTAATATAATAAAAGATGAAAAAGATTCTTTATCCCGTATGTGTGGCGGCGGCTGTGCTGTTCGGCGCGGTGTCTTGTCAGAAAGATGCCCCGGCCGTGGACAACACCCCGTCTGTGATTTCTCCGGATGACGGCACTGACGAAGAGCCTGAGCCGGACCCGAGCGAACTGCTGCCGATCAAGATTGACGCGGATTTTTCAGATTGGGATGCACTCGACGCGTCCAAAGTTGCGGAGACCGTATGTGCGGAGGATGCGAAATGGAAGGCTCTCAAGAAGATGAGAGTATATGCCAATGACGACTATATCTGGATGTATTTCGAACTTGACGAATCCATGCTCAAGACGGATGCCGGCGCGGTCCTCAATGTTTTCTTCAATGCTGACAATGACCCTTCTACCGGAGGGAATCCGCTCGGTGAACATCTCGGGAACGACGTGGACTACATGCTTCAGGGATATTGTTATCAGCCGGGTGGCTACTCATCGTGGAGTCCTACATTCTGGCAATACAGCGGCAAAGTCGGTGCTGTCGAATGGAAATGGGATAACATTTCCGCTTCAGGTATCGGCAGCGGCAGCGGAAAGGCAGGGAAATATGAACTTCAGATCATACGTCTGATGATGGACGTGCCATTTGCGGACACATTTACGGTGGGCGTTGACCTTCAGCAGAATTGGATAAGCTCTGGAGTGCTTCCTAATGCGAAAGGCGGCGCAGCCGAGAAACTTGCAGTTACAATCGACAAGAAATAATATGTGCTATGAAAGCTAAAGGATACATTTACACCCTCTGTGCCCTGTCATTCGCCTGTGTACTGAACTGCGGATGCGATAAGGAACCTGTCCTCACCAGGGAAGCGGAAACAGTGACATACAGACCGTCAAAAACCAATTTCTGCAATCCCGAGAGAGGATATTATTCCCAATATACTGTAAGATTCAACAGCGGCAAGATGCCTAAGGCGATTTCTTCATCGGTGATTTCATTGAACCGCAGAAGTTGTCAGACATTGACATTGAGCATGTTCTATCTCACTGATTTTATGGAAGGCGACATCAGTGCGGCAGCTCTCGACATCATTCGCCAGAGCTTTCAGGCACATCGTGATGCCGGCATGAAAACCATCGTGCGCTTTGCCTACAAGGACAATAACGATGAGGCATCCAAGCCGTATGACCCGGAAGTGGACATCGTTCTCCGCCACGTGGCGCAGCTCAAACCTATACTTCAGGAATACAGCGACATCATCCTTGTTCTCCAGGCCGGTTTCTGCGGCTCGTGGGGAGAATGGGCTTATACGACACATTTTAACCAGAGCCTTAGCAACTCTGCCGCATACGAACCTCGCAGGAAGCTCATATACGCCCTGTTGGATGCAATGCCTAAGGACAGGCAGGTTGCAGTCCGTACACCAATGCTGAAGTTCGGCCTGTTCAAGACCAAGTTGCGTGATACTATAACTGTAGAGACAGCTTATGACGGCTCGGACCTCTCACGTATAGCCGGACACAATGACTGCTTCATCTCAAGTGGCTCTGACTGGGGAACTTACGGCAGCAACAAGGACCGTGCCCTCTGGAAGGCCGAGACCGCCTACACGATTATGGGTGGCGAGACCTGCTCCGGCGACGCGACTTACTGCGCCTGCTCACTTTCAATCGAGGCGATGGAGGACTACCACTGGACCTACCAGAACCGCGGCTACCACAGCGGCACTTTCAAGGTCTGGGAGGCAGGTCAATGTATGGATGAAATCTCGATGAGGCTCGGCTACCGCTTCGTGCTCGACAAGGCAGATTTCTACTCCGATTTCAAGGCAGGAACGAACTTGACTGTGTCAATGTCGATCAAGAACGAAGGTTTCGCGGCTCTGGCCAATCCTCGTGGACTTGAATTCATCATCGTGGATCCTGAGACGGGCGAGAAAAGTGTCTATAAATCCAATATCGACCCACGTCGCTGGGCAGCAGGTCGTGTATCGGAAGTTACTGAAACACTTCATCTTCCGTCCACTCTCCAGACCGGCCACAAGTATGCCCTCTATCTGAATCTTCCAGATGCCCGTGCAACTCTCCACGACAATCCGCTCTACAGTATCCGCCTGGCGAACATGAAACTCTGGGAAGAATCCACCGGATACAACAAGCTCTGCGACTTCATCGCGAAGTAGCGTGATGCTGAAAGCGTCGCCGGTGTCTTTTTGGTAACCTTTTTTGGTAACCTTTTTTCAGGACGGCACATTCGGTGCAACCTGTAAATGACTGATAGATAAGTGTTTAACGCTTTTCAGAGTTGAGAAAATGCCAACTCTGAAAAGCGCTAAATCGTTGTGATACAGGGTTTTACGTGGTGCGCCCCTATCACCCCGTACACGTTATCGTCCTCCATCCACGTACACGTTACCGTCCTTCATCCTTGTTTTCAGCCCTGTTCATCAGATTCGTCTCGCGGCCCCGTTCACCTCAACCGTTCTCCGTACACGTTTTCAGCTCTGTTCACCGGATTCGTCTCCGAAACCGTCCTCCGTCCCCGTTCACCTTCCGAATCGTATCGTCACGCTTTCGCCGCTTCGGACGCTGAGGTGAACGAAACCTGAGGAGTCGGTAGGGAACTCATTGCCGTAAAGATCCCGTGCAATGCTTCCTGCCGGCACCTTCAGAACCACCGAGTTCCGTCCGCCTGCCGTGACAGTGCCACCATCGTCCGTACTAGCCGTGGTCAGTCCATCCGTCGCGGCAGAACCCTTGGCCATCGCACCTGAGCTCCTGCCGCATGCCATCAAGTCACCTGCTTCCACGGAATTTACTCCGTCACTCGCGCCCGAATATGGTCCGTCCATCGCGGCGCCACCATCGCCACTCGCAACCGAATCTGGACCATCCGTCACGGCAGAACCCTTGGCCATCGCGCCTGAACTCCTGCCGCACTCCATCAACTCACCTGCTTCCACGGAATTTACTCCGCCACTCGCACCCGAATCTGGTCCGTCCATCGCAGCACCACCATCGCCACTCGCAACCGAGCCTCCGCCACGTTCACCAGCATGGAGCGGCAGGCCTGTGATGGTCACCTGCTCCACGCGCGAATCATTCCAGTTGAAATCCACGGACACATTCCCCCTGGCCCTGAGGCCTCTTGCACTGCCGCTTCTCCACCCGGACGGTAGGGCAGGGAGTAGGGCTATGTATCCGTCCTGACTCTGGAGCAGCATCTCGGTTATGCCGGACGTGCCCCCGAAATTGCCGTCTATCTGGAACGGCGGATGCGAGCAGAACAAGTTAGGGAAAGTGCCGCTGAACTGCTCCAGATGCAGATTGCCCTTGTAATATGGTATGGTATAGATAACGTATCTATCTCACTGTACCTCAAGGCCGGAGCCAGAAGCGCCTTCAGCAGTTTCAGGGCATGGTCACCGTCACCGAGCCTCGCATAGAAATTGATCTTCCAGGCCCTGCTCCATCCCGTGCCTTCGTCGCCCCTGACCTTCAGAGTGTTACGGCAGGCCTCGGCGAGCTCCGGTGACCGTAGAGTACTGATGGAATTGCCGGGATGCAGCCCGTACAGATGAGAGACATGCCTGTGCTGAGGCTCCACTTCAGCATACTCCTCAAGCCACTCCATCAGCCGTCCACGGGAATCCACCCTCATAGGCGGAAACCGCTTCGTCGCAGCTGCGAGACTGTCAGAAAAATCCTTGTCAATGCCGAGAATCCCGGCTGCGGCAGACGTCGATGAAAACAGCTCCCCGAGCAGCTGGACATCCATTGTCGGCCCCATGCAGATACTCGTCGCAATAGAGTCTTTCCCGCACCAGAAAGCGTTCTCCGGAGAAGAACTTGGCGCAGTGACAAGCCATTGATGTACAGGCTCTTCCACCAGAGTTGACAAGAAAAATCTCGCGGCTCCCCTCATTATCGGATATGCCCTTTTCAGGAAATCCTTGTCGAGAGTGTAACGGTAATGGTCCCAGAGATGGGCGCAAAGCCAGGCCCCGCCGGTATTGGTCGCGCCCCACGACGGATGCTCGCCCGGAGCAGTATAATTCCACACATTGGTCATCATGTGCAGCACCCAGCCCTCTGCCTCACTTCCGTAGAAACACTTGGCGCTCTCATGCCCGGACGGAACCAGCCGTTCCATCATGGACATCAGCGGCTGGACAAACTCACTCAGACCGACCTGCTCCATCGGCCAATAGTTCATCTGGATATTTATATTCGTGTGATAATCACCGTTCCACGGCGTGCTCGTACCGTCCGCCCACAGCCCCTGAAGATTCGGAGGAAGCGACCCCGGCCTCGTACTGCTTATGAAAAGGTAACGCCCATAGTTCCAGTACAATACCGCAAGTCCCGGAGCCAGACTCCCGCTGTCCGAAGAGGCAGCTTTCCGGAGTCGTTCATCAGTCGCCAGCGCATCGTCATCGCACTCCTCAAGATAAATCCCTGCCCTTCCGTAAAGCTCGCCATGTGCTGCTATGTGGCCGGAACTCAACTCGTTATAATTCTTACGGACCGCCGCGTCAAGCAGGCTGTCGCAGAAACTCACATACCTCTCGCCGGGAAATATGGTCCCCTCCGCAGAATACGAAGTAGCGGCAGAAATGATCAATGTAGCTTCGCTAGCTCCTGTCAATGTTATTGCCCCGTCGCTGTACACTGCCTTGCCGTCAGAAGAGGCGACCGTCATCGACACCTTATAGCTTATACCTTTCTTGCCAGGAATACCGCTCTCAAGACTGCCCTCAAGCGTGGCTGCATGCGCCTTCCTGCGTCCGCATTTCTTGTGCTCAACCCCTGCAGCAGCATTTTCCTGTCGGCTCAGCACCGCCTTGAATGACAATGCTCCCTTTTCGGAAGAAGTAAGCCGCAGCACCATCACGTCATCAGCCCTCGATGCGAAGAACTCCTTGCTGTAACGGATGCCGTCCACGATAAAAGAACTTCTCGCAACTCCTTCATCCATAATCAGTTCGCGGATATATTCCACAGGTTGTAAATCCGGCCCGCAACCGTCATTGACAGGAAAATCATAGTCAATGTCCAGCGCGCCGAGAGTCTGATAGGTCCCGTACCTGGCATCTGAGACCTCTTTCCGCGGCAGAAACCGCTCGTACATAAGCGCCTGGGCCTCAGCGTTTTTCCCCTCGAACAGCAGACTCCTTATCTCAGGCAGGTAGGAAGCCGCCTCAGGATTACGGTAGTCGGCCTCGCAGCCGCTCCACATGGAAATCTCATTGAGCGTAATGTGCTCATGGCGGGTCCCGCTGTCGGTCATCAGTCCCAGCCGGCCGTTCCCGAGCGGCAGAGTCTCCTCCCAGATCTTGGCAGGACGCCGGTAGAACAATCTGTCTTCAGTACCTGTGGCATTGGCCAAACTGCCCAGAACCAGGCAGACGGATGCGCACAAAAGCATATTGCCCACTTTCATAACTCGATCCATTTTACGTCAGAATATCTTTTCCACCAGGTAAGCTGCTTCTTGGCATAATGTCTGGTATTCCGCTGAATCAGCCTTACAGCCTCGTCCAATGATGTTTTTCCGTCGATGTAATCGAACATTTCCTTGTACCCCACAGTCTGCAGAGCCGGCAGATCCCGACATGGCAGCAGACTGCGTACCTCATCCTCGAGCCCTGCATTGACCATAGCCGTAACACGCTCATTGATACGGCTATACAGAACTTCTCTCGGTCGCGTGAGGCAGATTTTCTCTATCTCGAAATCCCGCTTTTTCGGCTCACGGAGCTTGAACTCGGTGAACGAGCGCCCCGATATCATGATGGTCTCCAGCGCCCTGACCACCCTCTGTCCGTTGTGGATGTCTATGGCTTCCCACGCCTTCGGGTCCATTCTGCGCAGTTCCTCTGCCAATGCACCGACACCCTCAGTCTTGACCCTCTGCGTAAGCTCTTCCCTCAGCTCGGGAGGCGGAACAGGCAGACAGTCCAGACCATTGCATATCGCGTCGATATAAAAGCCTGAACCTCCGCACATTACAAGTGTCTCATGCCCCTCGCTGAAAAGTCTGTCAATGAGAGCCAGAGCATCTATTTCATATTGGCCGGAGGAATATGGCTCGGTAACGTGGATGCTATGGATAAAATAATGCTTCACAGCGGCTAACTGCGAAGCATCAGGGACAGCAGTCCCAATAGTCATTTCCTTGTATATCTGTCTCGAATCGCAGGAAATCACCGGAGAACCGTATTTGAGGGCGGCTTCGATGCAGAAGTCGGTTTTACCTACGGCCGTGGGTCCGGTAATTATGACAAGCTTCCTGCCCATTGAAAGGTCAATGAACGGTTAGAACAGGAGTTCCTCTGATCCGTCATAAACCTCATCGCTGTCCTCTGCGATGGATGACTTGAGATCATCCTCCTCATCCTCCTCGTCGTCATCATCATCATCGATAGGGTCAATATCGTCAATGTCATCTGCGTCATCTGCATCCTTCTCTGCCTTGTCCTCTTTTGCCATAAGCGATTCGCCAGGCAGATGTCTCTGCTCATCCGGAAGATCCTCGTAAGCCACATATCCGTTCTCGAACTCCACCGGATTAGGACCTTTGCTCTCAACCAGTGCAGGATAAGTCCTTCCCGGCTCCTCTTCCACCTCACCTTCGAATGTGACGATCACGCTCTT
>ULIX01033296.1_pt1 | contig 40740 bp, 34 predicted proteins | sample 1950721 | NCBI WGS metagenome assembly ULIX01 (sample SAMEA4835459, study PRJEB28245) | human gut metagenome | biome: gut microbiome; material: fecal sample | place: Denmark | collected 2008
CTCAAATAAGAAGGCACATAACGATGAAGAGGGTGACTAAATAGTCTTGATAGACTTTTTTGTCACCCTCTTTATTGATTTACTGACTAACTGACTAGTACCTGTTCAAAGGTCTTCCGCTGGTCATCATGTGAACCTTTCTCTTGACCTCTTCAAGCACTGCATTGTGCTCTTCGAGAGAAGCAAGCTGCTCCGGAGTCCTTTCTCCCTTGGCCGTGATGGCGTCGAGATGCTCTGAAGCGGAAGCCAAAACGCTGTCAACAAGTTCCACGATATCTTCCATATCCTTCTCCACGAAACCTCTTGAAGTCACAGCAGGAGTACCGATTCTGATTCCTGAAGTCTGGAATGGGGAACGGCTGTCGAACGGAACCATATTCTTGTTTACGGTAATGTCAGCCTTTACCAGCTCTGTCTCAGCCACTCTTCCGTTCACCTCAGGGAAACGGGTACGGAGGTCGATAAGCATCAGATGATTGTCCGTGCCGCCTGAAACCACCTTATAACCCTTGGAAATGAATCTCGCGCACATGGCCTGGGCATTTGAGACAACCTGCTTCTGATATTCCACGTATTCAGGCTGCATCGCCTCATAGAATGCAACAGCCTTGGCAGCAATCACATGCTCGAGAGGTCCGCCCTGGATACCCGGGAACACGCTTGAGTTCAGGATCTGGGACATCTTCTTCACCTCGCCCTTAGGAGTCTTACGGCCCTGAGGATCATCGAAATCCTTGCCCATGAGAATAACGCCCCCGCGAGGTCCGCGCAATGTCTTGTGGGTAGTGGATGTCACGATATGAGCGTACTTAACAGGATTCTTGAGAAGACCTGCAGCGATAAGTCCCGCAGTATGAGCCATATCCACCCAGAGCAATGCGCCTACTTCATCAGCTATCTTTCTCATCCTCTCATAATCCCACTCCCTGGAATATGCGGAAGCGCCGCCGATGATAAGCTTAGGACGATGCTCTTTAGCCAACTCCTCCATACGGTCGTAATCGATGCATCCCGTTTCAGGATCAAGACCATAGGCCACTGCCTTGTAAAGGATTCCTGAAGCATTCACCGGCGAACCGTGAGTAAGATGACCGCCCTGGGACAAGTCGAGTCCCATGAAGGTATCTCCCGGATTCAGGACTGCCATCTCCACTGCGAGATTTGCCTGGGCTCCAGAATGAGGCTGGACATTTGCATATTCAGCATCAAACAGTTCGCAGAGTCTGTCAATCGCAGTCTGCTCGATCTGGTCAACTATCTCACAACCCCCGTAATATCTTTTTCCCGGATAACCCTCCGCATATTTGTTCGTGCAGACTGAACCCATTGCTTCCATCACCTGGTCAGTGACATAGTTTTCCGAGGCTATCAGTTCAAGGCCCTGAGACTGTCTTTCTCTTTCTTTCTTGATTAATTCAAAAATCTGTAGATCCTGTTTCATATAAGAAGCTGTTAAAATCAATGATGTACTACAAATATAGCATTTTTCGGATGAAACAATTTAGAAACCTTTCAAGATTTGCATAAATTTGCAGATAATCGAAATAAAACGATGAAAAACAGGAAACTGCTGAACATAGAACTTGGAAGAGTAACTGCGGAACAGTATAAGGAACTCCCTGACTCAGGAGTATGTGTAGTGCTGGACAATATCAGAAGCGCGCACAATGTCGGCTCCGTATTCAGAAGCGCCGACTCCTTCAAAGTGGACAAGATATGGCTGTGCGGCATCTGCGCCACACCACCGTCAGCAGAAATCCACAAATCCGCTCTCGGCGCCGAATTCAGCGTCGAATGGGAGCACTCCCCTTCCACAATGGATGTAATAGGCAGGCTCAAAGAAGAAGGCTACACCATTCTGAGCGTGGAACAGGCCGAAGACTCCATCAGCCTGGACAAGTTCATCCCCGAAAAGGGAAAGAAATACGCCCTGGTCTTCGGAAATGAAGTCGAGGGCGTACAGCAAGAGGTCGTAAGCAGTTCAGACGGCGTTCTGGAAATTCCACAGTACGGGACCAAGCACTCGCTGAACATCTCAGTCACAGCCGGCATTGTCCTCTGGCACTTCCGCCTCACCGCCGGCATATAGCACAACCGTTATTTCTCAATCGTAAGCAGCGTCACGGTGCCGTCCATCGTTGACGCAAGGACAGTCATCCGTTTCTTGTCGGAAGACACCTTCAGCGGATTCACCAATGCCACTGAGACCTTGTGCGCCCACAGGAATTCGCCCGTCGCAGCGTCCAGAGCCACGATATTGCCCTTGTCCGACGGAATCAGCAGCACCCCGTCTTTTTCCGTCAATGCAGAGGTCCCGATATCGTATCCGAGACTGTCCGCCACCTCCCAGAGCTTGTTGCCGGACGAAATTTCGCCGCCGTCTGCAGGGGCCGGAACATCGGAACGGAACGCATAGGCCTTGCCGAACATCACTTTGGAGAACACGGTCTTTCCGTCCGCACTTCCACAGAGCGCATCCCTGCCGCCATCTACATTGAAAAGACATTTGCCGGTAGCGGCATCTATAGCATAGATCTTCCTGTCAGGTACGGCTACGAATATGCGTCCCGAACCATAGACAGGCACACAATGCGCAGGAGAATACATCCTGGAAGGCTTTTTCACCGTCCATTTCCACTGTTCCCTGCCGGTACACGGATCCAGAGAATAAAGCGTCCTTCCCCAAGTGCCGAAAACCACCCTCTCACCATCACAATAAGGCGTGGAAATGGCATGCCCCTCAACCGGAGAATAAGTCCACACCGCACTTCCTTCTTTCAGGGACAATGCCCTGAACTTGTGGTCAGAGCCGCCGATGTACACCAGACCATCCATGATGACAGGAGAAGCCAGCACCGACTTCTCAGTATGATATTTCCATTTCACGGAGCCGTCTGAAGCATTAAGAGCATAGACATTGCCGTCGGTACATCCGAAGACCAATGTCTTTCCGCTTATCGCTGGAGTCGAATATATCTTTCCGTCGAACTGCCTTGACCAGATTTCAGAGCCGTCCTTCAGGGATACGCACTTGACTACACCACAGGCAAGCGGGAAATATGCCCGACCTCCACGCACAGCAAAACCTGCCACTATATTGGCCTCGAACGAGCGCTTCCAGTTCTCCTTGACCTGAGGATAGCGCACGTTCACGTCATAGCGCATCCACGGATAATCTTCCGGCAGACCGTCATTGTCATACTTCACACTGTCCTGAGGGGCATTATCCGGAAAATGATACCTGTACCACGGAGCAAATTCCACCGCAGTATCTCCATAGATCCGCCTTTCGGAAAAACTGATATTGTCCCCGTTGATCCGGACAATATTATACCCCGGCACAGTCCCTGCCGACAATGACGAGCGGCACAGCACCGCAGGAATTCCCTGATAGTTCTTCACCACATTCCTGTGCCAATGTCCTCCGACACAGAACCGCACCCCGAGGCGCTTGAGCTGCTTGGTGACATCGAAATAATTCAGGACCGACGAATCCATCGGATAATGATTTATGAAAATGCTCCTGCCCTCATTTTCAAGAGAGCCGAGCCACTCCATAGTCTCCTTCGGCACAAGTCCCGGAGCCATACGCATATCCGGGCCGCTGTTGCAGCCTATAAAACGCCATCCCTTCTTGGCGAACGAAAAGTGCTCATAGCCAAACACTTTCAGGAAAGTATTGCAGCCGCTCTCCGACCAGTTGGCATCGTGATTGCCCTGCACCACATAATATGGCACACGCAGCGTATCCATCATGCTTTTGGCGATTCTGATTTCCTCATCTGTACCGAAATCAGTGATGTCACCGCCGAAAAGCACGAAATCCAGAGAGTCCGACTTGTTAATATCTCTCAGGCACGCGCTGAGGTCCTCTATCGCACTGGTATGTGTCGCAAGATGAGTGTCAGTGACAAATGCGAATCTGAGGACACTGTCCCTGTCAAAAAAAGCAGATGCCCGCGCAACGCCGGAAAGCGCAGCCACGGACATCAGTAGAGTGACGAAAAGTTTTCTCATATTATTTCCATTTCATTGTTTCTGATCCAGCCCTGCCTGCCGTCAGACAGCTCCACATTATTCCAGTCTCCCACAGAATCCAGCACCTTCACCTCCGTTCCCTCATGCAGCACGAACAGGTCCTTGGACGCGTTCTCGGAAGGTGAACTCTTCACGGACGATACCGGAGTCATGATTACGGCATTGCTCTGCTTCAGGAACATGCTGCGCTGCCACAGTGCGAAACTGAACGAGGACACCGCCAGGAGGAACACAACAATGGCTCCGTAGAATCCGCCTCTGCGTCCTGCCGCCGAATGGCTCATGAGGAAAACCAGGGCCAATGCCAATGAAACTGCAAAAAACAGCAGCGACAGCACAGCCCACACATTGGAACTGAGCGTATAGCAGAGCTTCCTCGCCCAACTCTTCAGAATGAACTCCGGGACGACATCGATTTTGTCTTTGATTCTGCTTCTGACTATATCCAAGTTATATCTCGCATCGGCGAATGAAGGATTTGCCTTAAGTGTCCTTTCATAATAAAGGACAGCACGGGCATTGTCACCTGACTTGAAATAAGCATTTCCGAGATTGTAATACAGTTCCGGAGAGACCACACCGGCCTTCTCAAGTGTACTCCAAGCCTCTGCGCTCTCGCTCCAATTTCCTGAAGCATAAGCATTTGCACCCTTAGTCCAGAGAGAATCGAGATAAGCCGTCTCCTCAGCCTGCAGACCTGTCTGCAACAAGAGCAGGGAGGCTATGGCCAATGCAGCTGACTTGGCAGCCGACCCGCCTGATGTTCTACGTTTCATGACATAATCGATAGATGAAATGACATCCACAGCTTCTTTATAGTGTGTATTCATGGCTTCGTTTTCGCCATCCGGAGAATACCTCGCAAACTCACAGGCATCAAGCAGAGCCACGAAACGGTCCGCAAGTTCAGCGGAAACGCTGCCTGCGACAAGCTGGGACTTGATATTGTCCTTGTTCAGTTCCTCAGCACCCATGTTCAGTTTGTCCGAGATGAAACCGAGCAGCGCCTTGTGCAGTTCCTCGTAGAATGCGGAATACAGATTCTTGCTGAGGAAGCCTTCGGCTGTCTTGAGACGGGACAATGCCATCTTGGTGGCACGCCTGTTACGGCTGCCCACGACGTCTGCTCTTCTCGAAGCTATCTTCCTGAAAGCCAGCCAGATGACCACAGCACAGAAAAGAATCAACACCAATGCGAACCAATATCCTGCACTGCCCACAAAGAACACGGTCCTGAACTTGTACGAAGGCTCTTTCGTGCGGATATATCTGACATCTTCACCGAGATTCTTCACATCCTTTCTGTCCGGAACCGCCACTTGCATTGACGAACCGGTAGTTTCCGGAGTATCCCCTTTCTCCACATTGAAAGGAATAGGGGCGGTGGTCAATGTTTCATATTTGCCGGTCGTCACATTGTAATACGAATATTCTATCGGCTCTATGATGAAGTCACCATGACTTCTCGGAATGAACGGATATTCAAATGTCTTGCTTCCTGAAGTTCCGCCGCTGTTCGGGGTTGTATTTTCAGAAGACTTGGTATCATAGACCTCCATATCCGGAGGGAAGTTCACCTTAGGAGCCTCGAGAAGCGACACATTGCCGCGTCCTGACACTGTGATTATCAATGAATTGGCTTCGTGCGCCTTAAGTTGAGACTGATTAAGCTTGGCATTTATGGTGAAGTTGCCGACTCCTCCGCAGAATGAAGCCGGGGCCCCGCCAGGGAGATTCTTGACATTGACCCTGACGGACGAAGTCGCTATGCGCTTCCTTATGGTCGTGGTTCCCGTATCGAAGAAACTGTCGAAAATGCTGCGGGCCGAACTCGATGAAGAGCGCACGTTCACAAGGCAGACAAGTTCGGCCGGGTCAATGACGAGAGTTCCGGTCTGCTGCGGTACGAGTACATATCTGCAGAGTGTCGCGGCATTGTAAAGACGGCCGTCCACATCTTCTCTCTGGAAGTTCACATTGTTCGGAGCATACGTCTCCTTGCTCCAGAAACCGTTGAATGTAGGGAACTTGGGGCTTTCATAGCCTGCAACGTCCACTCTCTGATAGAGCTTGAGTTCAGCATTGATCGGCTCCCCTACCACCACATTGGTCTTGCTCAGGGAAAGTCTCAGGAAAATGTCCGATGAGGACACATCAGAGGACGAAGAACGCTGCGAAGTGCTTGGATGTGAAGCAGATGCAGCCAGATTCGACGAAGATCCGCCGGAAAGCACCTCTATCTGCAGAGGGGCGGATGAAATCATCTCACCTTTCACCTTTGCAGTCGCCTGCGGCAATGTGAACTTGCCGGTCTTCTTCGGCGCGATTATATATGTGTAAGTGAACTGGGATGACGATGTCCTCTTTCCATTGATTATGCTTACGCTGGACGAAGAGCCGCTCTGAGGGCCCCACACCAAGGTAAAATCATCTCCCGGTGCCCAACTGAAATTCCCCGGGCGGCTGCTGCCTTCGATTATGAACGTGACATTGAACTGCTCGTCCGACTCCACGATGTTCGGAGCATCCACCTTGATTTCCGTCTGGGCGAAAGCTGTCAGTGTGATGAGCGCCAACAGCATCGTCAATCCTGTTTTTCTTACGATATCCAACATATTCTTCTCCTTCTTCCGTTACCAGTTCTTTTCCTTCTGTCTCGACTTGAGAGCCTCTGCCTTTTCCTTGTTCACCTTGTCCTGAGTCTCTTTTTCCTTAGCCTGAATGGCCCTCAACATCTGCTGGGCCTGCTGCGGTGAAATCTTCATCTGCTGACCGTCCTGCTGACCGCTCTGATTGTTCTGATTGTTCTGATTGCTCTGCTGAGGCTGATTGTTCTGGTCATTCTGATTCTGGTCCTGATTTTTGTCCTTGTTCTGATCCTGGTTCTGGTCACCCTGGCCATTCTGGTCATCCTTGTTCTGCTGATTATCCTGGTTATCCTGACCATTTCCGCCGCCACCGTTCTGCTGATTTTCAAGCATCTTCTTGGCGTAGATATAGTTCTCCTTCGCCTCCAGGTCGCCAGGATTGCGCAGAAGCGACTCCTTGAACGCGGTCACGGCGCCCTGCCAGTCCTTCTTGGCAATCGCTATATCCCCGACATTGTAGAAATAATCAGCGGCATTGGCCGAAGACGGAGCCGAATCCTTGATCTTTTCCATCGTCTTGGCCGCCTCATCATAGTTCTCGGTACGGTAGAGCGTATTGGCAAGATTGAAATTTGCAGTAACCGATGTGGAATCCTTCACAAGGGCCTTCCTGTAAGATATATCTGCGGCCTTCCAGTCCCCCTTGCGGAACTTGCGGTTTCCCGCACGCACATCGTGCCTGTCCACCTGGGCGGACACGGTCAATGACAGTGCACACAGCATTGTCATCACCGCAACAATATTTCTAAACCACCTCATAAACAACCTCAATTTTTAGCGAACAGATTTCCGAACACCTTGCGTTCCCCTATCAGCATCTGGACAACCAGCAGCACAAGCGCAATCGCAAAGAAATACATATACTGTTCGTCATATTCTTCGAAAACGATGGAATTGAATTCCTCGTCATTAAGTTTCCTGATATTGTCGATAATCGGATTCAGTCCGAATTCATCATTCCCCGCATGCACATAGGCGCCCTTTCCTGCCTGGGCAACCTGCTTGAGCGTAGCTTCGTCAAGCTTCGTCACCACGATATTTCCATTGGAATCCTTAAGCAGACCGTCCTTCATCGGGATAGGCTGTCCCTGAGAAGAACCGACACCTATCGTATATACGGATATGCCCATCTCAGCCGCCTGCTTCGCTGCCGACAGAGGGTCGTCCTCATGGTTTTCACCGTCAGTGATGACCACTATGGCACGGCTGTTCTCACTCTGGGCACTGAAACTTCTTATGCAAGTGTTGATGGCGTCACCCATGGCAGTTCCCTGGACAGGAACCGACTCCGTGGAGATGTTTCCCAAGAACATTTTCGCCGACACGTAGTCAGTCGTGATAGGAAGCTGGACAAATGATGTCCCGGCGAACAGTACAAGGCCGATACGGTCCCCGTTGAGCTTGTCCACCAGGCGGGATATCGCCAGCTTGGCACGCTCCAAACGATTCGGAGAATAGTCCTTGGCCAGCATTGAGTTGGACACGTCCAGGGCAATCATCACCTCGGCACCCTTGCTCTTGTGCTCCTTGAGTTTGGCACCTATCTGAGGACGGGCAAGGCCAATGCTGAAGAACAGAAAAGCAAGCGAGAACAAGATTATCCTCGTCCAGCCTTTCGCTCCGGAGTAGGACGGCATAAGGTCCTTCACCAGCTTCTCGTCACCGAACTTTCTTATATTGCGGACACGCCTGTATCTCACCACCCCGTACAGCACCAGGAAAACCGGCACCAACAGGAGGAGAAACAGATACTGTGCTTGTGCAAAATATATCATAACAAATCCTTTCTTTCCGCCCTTTTAAGGCAATCTCTTGATGGCGAAGCACATACATACCTCAAGCAGCAGGCAGAGCAACGCCGCGAGAGCAAACGGCGTGAACATTTCCTTATATACAGGGAAACTGTCCACCGTAGTTTTTGCCTTCTCCATCTTATTGATTTCACTGTATATTTCGGAGAGCTTGGTATTGTCCGTAGCCCTGAAATACTTTCCGCCGGTAGTCTCCGCAATGCTCCTGAGCAGGTCCTCGTCGATTTCCACCTGCACATCCTGCACCTGCACGCCCCACGGCGTAATCACCGGATACGGAGCCGTACCGTTGGCTCCCACACCTATAGTATATACTCTCACGCCATAGGTCTTGGCTATGTCCGCCGCCATCTGCGGAGTGATTTCTCCGCTGTTGTTCACACCGTCGGTCAGAAGAATCACCACGCGGCTCTTCGCATCTGACGACTGCATCCTCGCCACAGCGGTAGCAAGACCGTTGCCGATGGCAGTACCGTCCTCGATGAGACCGGTTTCTATCTCCTTCATCAGATTTATCAATGTCGCCCTGTCGGTAGTGAGAGGACACTGCGTATAGCTCTCGCCGGCAAAGACCACGATTCCCATCCTGTCGGACGGTCTCTGCGAGATGAACTCGATGGCAATGTCTTTCGCAGCACTTATTCTGTCTGGCGTGAAATCCCTGGCCAACATACTGGTAGAAACGTCCATAGCAAGGACTATGTCAATGCCTTCCGTGTCGATCTTGTCCATCTTGGTAGAAGAACGCGGTCTGGCAATGGCTATGATTATCATCACAAGAGCCGCAGTACGCAATATGAACGGCACATGCCTTAGCACCGACATTACGGAACGGCCTCCCGCTTTCCAGAATTTCACGTCTGGAACTCTCAGATGAGGGCGGCGTCCTGCAAGCTCCAGGTAAATGTAATGGGCTATAAGCAATACCGGAACGAGCAGCAGCCACAGAAGATGAGGATATTCGAAAAACATCACTTGGCCTCCTTTTTGTCTTCGGCACCGGACTCGGAGGACTCTTCTTCCTCATATTTCCAGGTCGAGGTTACGAAACGTACGGCAGTAGGGACAGCCTTGACATTGTCCTCGTCTGTAACGGTCATCTTGGCAAACTTGACAAGGTCTGACATAAGGAACAGTCCGCGCGTCTCCTCCATCAGAGGCTGCGGTATATCCTTGTCCTTCAGTCCTTCAAAAATTTCCGCAGTGGTCATTTCCATCGCGCCTATACCGAATCTTGCCACTATGTATTCTCTCAGCACGTCTGTTATTCCGCTGTAGAACTGCTTCTGCTTTTCAGGCGCCCAGAGTTTGTTGCCTCTGAACTTGTCCAGTTTCTTGAGCGCCACGATATATGCAGGCTCGCTGGAACCGGTTTCTTCCATACCTTTCTTTTTGTGTATCATATAAAGCGCCACAGCCAATATTATGAGCACTGCAAGCAGCTGTCCACCAAGCAGATACGGCAGAATTTCCCTAAACGTGACAGGATAGCGCATCTGGGCCTTGATATCGTGAGGCTTGTAGGTCGCCGTGTCCACCGGCATTGTCGTTACATCCAGATGAAGCCCCTTGAAGAAAAGCGTATCAGTCTGACCGTCGGGCAATGTTCTCATGACCGCAATCGGAGGAAGATCGTACGAGCCTTCATCAAACGAGGTGATGACAATACTGCCTTCAATGTCCATCTCCGTCTTCTTCTTCCTGAATTTCAGAGTATCGAGGCTCCAGCCTTCCACCACTTCCACGCTGTCACGGATACCCTGTGACAGATCAGGAAGCGCCAGGGCGGTACCTGCCTTGACATTGTCCAGACGGAAACCATATTTCATCTGGTCCGCAATCAGCACGCTGTCCCGTTTCTGCAGAGGCTTCAGGAAAGCGTCTCCTGCAAACACGACACGAGTGCTGTCAGCATCCGCCTTCGCTAAGAAAGAAGGCAAAGCCAAGAGCACCGTCGCCAATACATATATGTATAATCGCTTCAACATAAATTATCGTTTATCAAAGAACGCCATAAGCCCTCTTACATAATCAGAGCCCGTGGATATGTCCACACTGTCTATCTGATAACGCCTGAGGAGTTTCAGCGCCTTGTCATCCGCATTTTTGGTCGCCTGCGCATAAGCCTCGCGCATCTTGCGGCTGGAAGTGTTCACCCAGGCGCTTTCCCCGGTCTCCGAGTCCTTGACATTGACAAGTCCCACGTCCGGCACCACCCGCTCACGGGGATCATATATCTTGATGACTGACAGGTCGTGCCTGTTCACTGCCACCTTTATGGCATCCTCATAATTGGGATTGCCATCTGCATCGGTATCCATCATGTCCGACAAGAGAAAAGCCGTGCATTTCTGCTTTATGGCATTGGTCAGAAACCTCAAGGCCGCGCTGATGTCCGTACCTGAGGAACTCGGCTCAAGCTCGATGATTTCCCTTATTATATGGAGAAGATGGCTGCGTCCTTTTTTCGGCGGGATGAATTTCTCCACCTTGTCGCTGAAGAACAGGGCGCCGACCTTGTCATTGTTCAGAATCGCCGAAAATGACAGCACGGCGGCAATCTCGGCAATCAAGTCACGCTTGGTGCCTCCGACTGTCCCGAAGAAACCTGAACGGCTTATGTCAATGAGCAGCATCACCGTCATCTCACGCTCCTCCTCAAACACTTTCACGTAAGGGGAACGCAAGCGTGCAGTGACATTCCAGTCCATGTTCCTCACATCGTCACCATACTGATACTCACGCACTTCGCTGAATGCCATACCGCGTCCTTTGAACGCAGAATGGTACTCGCCCGCAAATATCTGATGCGACAGAGCCCTCGTTCTGATTTCTATTTTCCTGACCTTCTTGAGCAGGTCGCTTGCTTTAGAGTCCATTTCTTTCCTCTCCTAAGGAACAATTACTGCATTGAGAACCTGTGATATGATATTCTCAGTGGTAACATTCTCAGCTTCAGCCTCATAAGTCAGACCTATACGATGACGGAGCACCTCGTTGCAGACCGCGCGCACATCCTCAGGAATCACATAGCCTCTTCTCTTTATGAACGCATATGCCTTCGCCGCCATTGACAATGAAATGCTGGCACGCGGGGACGCACCGTACGAAATGAGTCCTGACAGGGCCTTGAGGTTATAGTCTTCAGGTGTTCTGGTGGCATAGACGATATCCACGATGTACTTCTCGATTTTCTCGTCCATATACACGTCACGTACCACCTGTCTTGCCCTTACGATATCCTCCGGCGAAACCACAGGCTGCGCTTTAGGGAACTCTCCGGTATTGTTCATACGGATAATCTGCCTCTCCTCTTCCTTCTTAGGATAGGACACGACCACTTTCAGCATGAATCGGTCCACCTGGGCTTCAGGAAGCGGATATGTACCTTCCTGCTCGATAGGGTTCTGGGTAGCCATGACAAGGAACGGCTCAGGGAGCTTGTAGGTCTCCTCGCCTATCGTGACCTGCCTCTCCTGCATCGCTTCGAGCAATGCTGACTGTACCTTGGCCGGAGAACGGTTGATTTCATCCGCAAGTACGAAATTGGCGAAAACAGGGCCTTTGTGAACTTCGAAACGCTCATTCTTCTGAGAGTAGATAAGAGTACCTATCACGTCCGCAGGAAGGAGGTCAGGGGTAAACTGAATTCGGCTGAACTTGGCGCTGACCGCCTGAGCCAAAGTGTTTATGGCCAATGTCTTGGCCAGACCAGGCACACCTTCGAGAAGGATATGGCCGTTCGCGAGCAGACCTATCAGCAGGTTCTCCACCAGCTGTTTCTGCCCGACAATGACCTTGCCCATTTCCATTGACAACAAATCGACTAAAGAACTTTCACGCTGAATCCTGTCGTTAAGTTCCTTGATATTCACACTATCCATTATATTATTGTTTAATTTTCAACATACCACTATCTTTGTACCATCTAAAGAGCACAAAATGAGATATCGCATACGCCTGTCCTACAATGGTTCAGCCTTCTCCGGCTGGCAGATTCAGCCAAACGCCCCTTCCGTTCAGGAATGCCTGCAAAGAGCATTGAAAACGCTCCTGAACGAAAGCATCACGATAACCGGAGCCGGAAGGACTGACACCAAAGTCAATGCAATAAACTATATCGCGCACTTCGACGCGGAATCCTCCCACGATATCGACATGGACTTTCTGCGCTACAAATTAAATGCCATCTTACCCGCTGAAATCGCCGTGCACGAAGTCTCGGTGGTCAGAGATGATTTCCATTCGAGGTTCGATGCCACGAGCAGGGAATACAAGTACTTCATACATCGGAAGAAGGACCCGTTCATGTCGGACAGGTCATACCTCTTCACATTGCCCCTGGACCTTGAGGCGATGAACCGCGGGGCGGCTCTGCTTCTGGGCGAACACGATTTCAGCTGCTTCGAAAAAGTCGGCGGAAACAACAAGACGTCCGTCTGCAACATCACCGATGCCAGATGGGAGACCTGGACACCGGACCATGTCAGGATGATGGGGTATCCCTGCATTGACGGAGATTATATCGTCTTTACAGTCCGCGCCGACAGGTTTCTGCGGAATATGGTCAGGGCGATCGTCGGGTCAATGATAGAAATCGGACGCGGGAAACGCTCTCCGGAATGGATAGGAGAACTCGTGGACCACGGAACCCGCTCTGATGCAGGCCAATCCGTTCCGGGCCATGCATTGTTTCTCACAGAGTGTGCCTATCTTGAAAACGACTGAAAAAAAGTTCGGAGATGGCTGATTCCCTTTAGGAAAATCAATGAAAATTCGTAAATTTGCACTCCTTTAGGCCAAGTCATCAGACTTTAGGCCAAATGACGGAATAATTGACAAAATAAAAAAGTAACAAAATATGTTGTTCAATCTCTTACAGACCGCAGGCTTGGATTCAACCGATTTCTCAGCCGCAGCACAGGCAGCAGCGCAAGCTGTTCCTCATGAAGAAGAAATGCACCTTCTGGAAATGGCCACAAAAGGCGGCTGGCTCATGCTGGTCCTCTTGGCATTGTCCATAATCGCCATCTACATTTTCGGCAAGAAATGGTGGATGATCCATCAGGCAAGCACCATCGACGCGAACTTCATGCGCGATATCCGCGACTATATCCGCGAAGGCAAAATAAAATCAGCGCAGTCCCTTTGTGAGAGGTTCGACTCTCCGGTTGCGAGACTTGTGGAAAAAGGTCTGTCCCGTATCGGACGTCCACTCTCTGACATCCAGACCGCCATCGAGAACACCGGCAACACAGAGGTTGCAAGACTCGAAAAAGGTCTTCCTATCCTCGCCACGATATCAGGTGGCGCGCCTATGATCGGATTCCTCGGAACCGTACTCGGTATGGTCCAGGCATTCTTCAATATGGCCAATGCAGGGAACAACATCGACATCACGCTGCTTTCCAGCGGTATCTATACGGCGATGATCACCACAGTGGGCGGTCTTATCGTCGGCATTCTCGCATACTTCGGATACAACTACCTGACTTCCAACATCTCAGACGTAGTATTCAAGATGGAGAACGCGACCATTGATTTCATGGACCTTCTGCAGGAACCTGAAGGCAACAAAGAATCTTAGAAACATTTACTGATGGCATTCAAAAGACAAACGAAGAGTCTGCATGAAACGGCGATGTCGTCAATGACCGACCTCGTCTTCCTGCTGCTCATCTTCTTTCTCATAACATCCACGCTCGTGAATCCGAACGCGCTCAAGCTCCTCCTGCCGAAAAGCACGGGGCAAGTGTCCGCGAAGGCTACCGTGAGCGTATCCGTAAAGGACTGGAACAACGGCCAGTTCACCTACCACATCAATGGTGACGAGCAGCCTGTTCCGTTCAATGAAGTGGAGGATGATCTCGTAAACCTTCTTCAGAGCGATGAGGATCCGACTTTCTCCATCTACGCTGACGAAAGCGTACCGGTGAAGGAAATCGTGGCATTGATGAACATAGCCAAGCGTAACCACTACAAAGTCATACTGGCGACGCAGCCTGAATAGTCATGAAAGAATATCGGGAAATACAGAAACGGAGGGAACGTACAGGGACGGTTATTGCAGTAGTCGCCACTGTGCTGTTTCATACCGGACTGATTGCTTTCGGCAGTTTCAGCGGACTCACATACATTTATCCGCCGCCACCGGAGCAGGTTTTCCTTGTGGACTTCAGCGAAGAAGCAGAAAAAGTGCCGGTAAGGCAGCACCTGAGAGGGTCAATGCCGCAGTCAGAGACTCCTGACAGGACCAGGCCAGTGGAGCTTGCACAGAAATCCGAGGCGATGGAGAAAGGCACGAAGAACAATCTTGCCGAAGAATCGAGGGTGGATGATTTCGGAGACGTGGAGAAATACGAGCCTGAAAGAGAAAAGCCGATAAACAAGAAAGCCCTGTTCAGCGCAGCGAAGAACAAGAATGCGAAGGACACATTGGCAGCGCAGACAGCAGCGAAGGTAAGCGACGCGCTGAAAGCCGGACATGCCCAGGGAAATACCCACACGTCCATAAATTCCAATACGCCGAATGCCGTACTGAAAGGCAGAAAGACAGTGGGAGTCATAGCCAAACCAGAATACAGTGTTCAGGAAGAAGGCATAGTAGTTGTAGATATATGGGTGGACAATTACGGCAAAGTCACCAAAGCTCTTCCGGGAGCACAGGGAACTACCGTGAACAATGCCGACCTCTGGCAGGCAGCCAGAAAAGCAGCGCTGAGCACGCATTTCAATATGGATGCCGATGCTCCTGCCCTGCAGAAAGGCAAGATCACTTACATATTCAGATTGAAATAAACGAAAACACGGCGTAAGCCGACAATATATTTTTATACCAATGGCGTGAGCCATATAACAATTAAACGCCCGCAGAGGGCAAAATCCAAATGGAAGAAAACAACAAGAGCGGTTTTACCGCAGAGGGAAGAAAGCTGAGACCGAGACGGCCTCGCATTTCCGGAAAGGTCTATTCATCATCAGAAGGACCTGCAGAAAGAAGATCTTACAGTTCTGAGGGAAGAAATTCATCAGGAGAAGAAAGGACCTATGGAAGACGGTCCTACGGCAGCTCCGAAGGACACGCAAGTTACGGCAGAAGCCAGGACAGAAGAAGCAGCTACGGCAACTCCGACAGAAGGAGCAGTTACGGACGTCCGTCTGAAGGCCGCAGCTACGGTGATTCTTCAGAGAGAAGAAGCAGTTACGGCAATTCTGACAGAAGAAGTTACGGCAGCCAGGACAGAAGGAGCAGCTACGGACACCCGTCTGAAGGTCGCAGTTATGGTGATTCTTCAGAGAGAAGAAGCAGCTACGGCTCATCCGAGAGAAGTTTCGGCCCGTCAGGCAGAAGTTTCGCTCCATCAGGCAGAAGGGCATTCGGACCTCGCGACAGCCGTGACAACGGCGCAGGAAGAGGCGGATTCAACAAAGGCGCAAAATTCGGCGGCAGAGGAGATGCTGCACGCACCCCTGCAAGAGGCAATGCCAAGAGAAGCCAGGCCAAACCAAATCCGTACAAATTCAATGACGCTGACGAGAAGAGCATCAATATGATGCTGAGCAGAAAGCCGCAGCTCGACCAGATACAGCTTTCAGACAATGACTACGTAGAGACACCTATCAAGGAAGTGATCCGTCTGAACAAGTTCATTGCAAACTCAGGCATCTGCTCACGTCGTGAAGCAGACCAGTACATACAGGCCGGCGTGGTCACTGTGAACGGAGAAGTCATCTCTGAACTCGGCACCAAGGTCAATGTCCTCACAGACGATATCCGTTTCAACGGTGAAAGAATCCGCGGTGAAGAGAAAGTATATATCGTCATGAACAAACCTAAGGGATATGTCACCACTGCAAGCGATCCTCATGCAGACAAGACCGTCATGGACCTGCTCAAGAACTGCAGCGCAAGAGTATTCCCTGTAGGCCGTCTGGACAAGAGCACGACAGGTGTACTCATGTTCACCAATGACGGAGAAATCGCTGAAAGGCTCACACATCCGTCATACGACAAGAAGAAGATTTATCAGGTCATCCTGGACAAGCCGCTTGAGCAGGAAGACTTCGACAAGATAGTAAACGGCATCACCCTTTCAGATGGAGACATCAAGGCTGACGAGCTCGAATACATTGATGCTGAAGACCATAGAAAGCTCGGTATCGAGATTCACTCGGGAAAGAACCGCATTGTCAGAAGGATTTTCGAATCCTTGGGCTATGACGTGAAGGCTCTCGACCGCGTATATTTCGCAGGCCTTACAAAGAAGGGACTGAAGAAAGGCGAGTGGAGATATCTTTCTGAAGGTGAATCCAATGTCCTGAAAATGGGCTCATACGTATAAGGTATGAACAAGATTCAGGAACCGGAAGAGCACAGAGCGGGATTTGTCAACATCATCGGTAATCCGAATGTCGGCAAGTCCACTCTTATGAATGCCCTGGTCGGTGAGAAACTGTCCATCGTCACGGCGAAGGCCCAGACTACAAGGCACAGGATCAGAGGCATTGTCAATGGGGAGAACTATCAGATTGTCTATTCCGACACGCCTGGTATTCTCAAGCCGAACTACAGGCTGCAGGAAAATATGATGGACTTCGTGGACACCGCCATCGGTGACGCGGACGTCATATTGTACGTGACAGATGTTGTGGAAAAAGCGGACAAGAACGCTGAATATATCGAAAAGCTGAAGAGGGTGGAATGCCCTGTCATCATCGTGATAAACAAAATCGACGTGAGTGACCAGGAAAAAGTGGTCAAGACCATGTCGGAATGGCAGGAAAGGATACCCGGGGCACTGATCATCCCTGTTTCAGCAAAAGAGAAATTCAACATTGACAGTGTTCTGAATGCCGTTATTTCACGACTTCCGGTATCGCCGGCCTGGTTCGACAAAGACGCTTTCACGGACAAGAATCTCAGATTCTTCGCTTCTGAAATCATCAGGGAACAGATTCTGGAGAACTACTCTGAGGAGATTCCTTACTGCTGCGAAGTAGAGATCGAACAGTTCAAGGAAGGCGAGGAACGCTATGAAATCAGCGCCGTAATCTATGTGATGAGGGATTCCCAGAAAGGAATCATCATCGGCAAGGGGGGAAGCGCATTGAAACGCACGGGCACGAAGGCAAGAATCGAAATGGAGGATTTCTTCCAGAAAAAGGTCTTCTTGTCAATGTTCGTGAAGGTGGATGAAGGCTGGAGAGAGAACCGTAAAGAACTCAGGAAGTTCGGATACGAAGAATAATTATTTGAAAATCAGACTTTATGAAAGAATTTGACGATGACGAGCTGTCTAAGGACGAGCTGGATGATGATGAGAACTTGAATGAAGAGCCGATTGACGACTCTTCGGCGACTCCATCGGACAAATACGAGAAACTCTTGGGAAGTGACAGCAAGAAATACAAGCTGTCGGGCATGTTCAAGGACTGGTTCCTCGACTACTCTTCCTACGTGATTCTCCAGAGAGCCGTCCCGAATATCGTGGATGGCCTCAAGCCTGTTCAAAGACGTGTTCTGCACGCAATGTACGAACATGATACCGGAGCCTACAGCAAAGTGGCCGGAATCGTGGGCGAGGCTATGCATTACCATCCGCACGGAGACGCCTCCATACTTGGAGCTCTCGTCCAGTTGGGACAGAAAGGCTATGCCATAGACTGCCAGGGTAACTGGGGTAACATCCTCACAGGTGACCCTAACGCTGCAGGACGATATATCGAGGCCCGTCTGAGCAAATTCGCGAAGGATGTGATTTTCGACCCGAAGATCACGGAATGGATGACTTCATACGACGGAAGAAACCAGGAACCGGTAGAGCTCCCGGTACGTTTCCCTCTGCTGCTTGCACAGGGCACGGAAGGAATCGCCGTCGGTATGGCATCCAAGATCCTTCCTCATAACTTCAATGAACTGATAGACGCATCCATAGCATATCTCGAAGGCAAACCGTTCGAGCTGCTTCCTGACTTTCCGACAGGAGGATACGCCGACTGTTCCAAATACATGAAGGGAAAGCGCGGAGGCAGCGTCAAGGTAAGGGCGAAAATCGAGAAGATCGACAAGAGCACATTGGCCATCAAGGAGATACCTTACGGAAAGACGACTCACATCCTCGTTGATTCCATCTTGAAGGCGAAGGACAAGGGAAAAATCAAGATCAAGAAGATCGAAGACATGACCACTGCAGAGGCGGATCTTGTCATCCATCTTCCTAATGATGTTTCCCCTGACAAGACCATCGATGCATTGTACGCATTCACGGACTGCGAGACCACGATCGCCCCTAACGCCTGCGTCATCAAGGACAACAAGCCTCAGTTCCTGAGCGTGGATGACATCCTCATCTACGACACGGAGCACACAAGGGATCTGCTCCGCCAGCAGCTCGAAATCAAGAAGAATGAGCTCGAGGACAACTGGCATTACACTTCATTGGAAAAGATCTTCTTCGAGAACAGGATTTACAAACTCCTGGAAGAGGACCAGAAGAGCTGGGAGGCCCAGGTAGGCGACATCTTCTCCAAGATGAAGGAATACCAGGACAAGCTGCTCAGGGAAATCACGAAAGAGGATATCCTCAAACTCGTGGAGAAGCCTGTCCGCAAAATATCCAAATTCGACACGAAAGTCATTGACCAGAAGATACTTGAAATCGAGAAAGAGCTCAAGACTGTCAATGACCAGATCGAACATATCACAGAATATACCATCAAGTTCTTCAAGGGTCTGAAGACCAAATACGGAAAAGATTTCCCTCGAAGAACCGAGATTACCGGATTCGAGACTATCGCCGCCACCAAGGTTGTCAGCAACAATGCCAAGCTTTACGCCAATCTTGCGGAAGGATTCGTGGGAATCGGACTCAAGAAAGACGAGAGCGAATACATCTGCGACTGCTCGGACATGTCTGAGGTCGTAGTTATCAACAAAGAGGGCAAATATTGGATCAAGAAGGTTGTGGAGAAGGACTTCTTCGGCAAGGACCTGCTCTATGTGGGCATCTTCAACCGTGGTGACACACGTACCATCTACAACGTAATCTACAGAGACGGCAAGTCCGACCTGTACTACGCCAAGAGGTTTGCCATCACGAGCATCACCAGAGACAAGGAATACGACATCACTCAGGGCAAGCCGGGTTCCAAGATCGTATGGTTCACTGTAAACCACAACGGCGAGGCTGAGACCGTGAAGATCACGTTCATACCGAGACCGCGACTCAAGAATCTCAGTATGGAGTACGATTTCTCCGAGCTTGCGATCAAGGGCAAACTGTCCCGAGGCAATGTCGTGACCAAGAATGCAGTACGCCGTATCACCCAGAAGTCCAAAGGTGTTTCCACAATCGGCGGAAAGGACGTCTGGTTCGACCCTGACGTGATGAGGCTCAATGAAGATGGACGTGGAGAGCTGCTCGGACAGTTCAGCGGAGATGACAAGATTCTTGCAATCTTCAAGAACGGCACATACTATACGACTTCATACGACCTGAGCAACAGATATCAGGGCGACCTGCTGAGGATCGAGAAATACGACGAGAACAGGACCTACGCTGCACTGTACTACGACGGCTCGGCCAAACTGTTCTACATCAAGCGCTTCTCTTTCACATTGAGCGACAATACTCCTGCCCAGTTCATCCCTGAAGGAAGAGGCAACTATCTTGCTGACTTCAGTGCGGACAAGCACCCTCAGTTCAAGGTGTACTTTACCGGAAGACACGAAAACAGAGAGCCTGAAGTATTTGATGCTGAGGAATTTATTGCAAAGAAGGGTATCGCGGCCAAGGGCAACAGATGCCACAGGCTGGATGTGCTCAAGGTGGAGTTCATCGAACCGCTTCACAAGCCGGAAGACGATGAGGAACTTCAGGAAGTGCATGAAGCCATTTCGGCAAACATAGAGGAGGACTCTTCAGACGATTTCTCACCGGAGGCAATGTACCACGAGCCGTCAGACGAGACGGAAAGCCGTGGAGACATAGGCGAAAGCGACAATGCTGACGAGAGCGAAGAGGAGCCTAATCTGTTCGACTTGTAGGCCATGATAACTCTGACCGGTTTTATGGGGTGCGGGAAAACCTGCACCGCCCAGGAACTGAACCGACTCAAGGGGTGGGATTTCATTGACCTGGATAAAGCTGTGGAAAAAGAGGCGGGACGCAGTATAGGGCAGATTTTCGCGGAAGACGGAGAATCCGGGTTCAGGGCAATCGAAGCAACGGCATTGACCCGGATCATTTCCGGAAACGGGGTGAAGGTGCTTTCGCTGGGCGGAGGGACATTGACTTCGCCGGAATCCGCCAGACTTGTCCATGACCGGACTACCTGCATCTATCTGAGGGCGAGTATAGAAACTCTTGTTTACAATCTGACCATGTGGCCTGAGGACAGGCCGATGCTGAAGGACCTGCCTGACCGGGAGACGCTTGTCAGACGGGTTGAGCAACTGATGGCGGAACGTGAACGGATCTATGAGCGTACTGCCCACATAATCATTGACATAGACGGAAAGGAATACGGCGAAATCGCCGAAGAAATCGCAAGAGCGACTGAGAAATCAGGACAATGAAGTGCGAAACGCGGGACAGGTTCAGCCCGTGGCTATATAATGTCTTCCCGCTCGTGAATATCCTTTATACGCAACTGGAGGGTGGAATTTCCTCTATAATAGTTCTCCACGATGCTGTAGCATACATCGACAGGATTGCCGTTGCGGATATGCTCGAATGAGTCCGCCATATTGAATGCGATGGCCGACACCTGATGGTAAGGCTGCGATTCCTGAATGAGTTCCAGTTTCAGATGCTGACCACCCGGACCGACTTTGCGGCCATTTCCGTCATCATAGACATTCCTGGTAAGGAAAACCGGCGAACTGTTGCCCGGACCGAACGGCTGGAACTGCTTGAGCACCCTGAAGAACTTCGGGGTTATCTGCGAGAAGTTAATTTCCGAATCCACATCGATTACAGGCGTCACCATCTCCTTGGTGATGTGGCTGCTTACATATCTGTCTATCCTTGAAGCGAATTCCGCAAGATTTTCCTCACGCATAGTCAAGCCGGCAGCATAGATGTGTCCGCCATAGTTCTCGAGCAGGTCCGCGCAGCTGCTGATGGCATCGTAAAGGTCAAACCCTCTCACGCTTCGTGCAGAGCCGGTTATGAAGCCATTTGACTTGGTGAGCACGAAAGTCGGCTTGTAATATGCTTCGACAAGTCGGGAAGCGACAATGCCCACGACACCCTTGTTCCAATCCGGGCCATAGACGATTACTGCATTTTCAGAAGTGCAGCAGGTTCCGTTCTGAACCATATCCAAGGCCTCCTTGGTGATTTCGCGGTCAATGCTCTTCCGTTCGTTGTTATTGTCATTGATCTTCGTGCCGATGCTCATCGCGGTCATATCGTCCTCTGCAGTAAGCAGTTCCACCGCAAGTCGGCCTGATTCCATACGTCCTGCGGCATTGATCCTCGGTCCGATTTTGAACACGATATCGTCTATGGTGATGTGCTCCGGCTCCAAATTCGCCAGACTGATCATGGCCTTGAGCCCCACGCGAGGTTTCTCGTTCAGCCATTTCAGTCCGAAATGCGCCAGCACGCGGTTCTCCCCCACCACTGAAACCAGGTCGGAAGCGATACTTACCACCAGCAGGTCCAGCAACGGAAGCAGCGACTCGAACGGAATTCCGCATTTGGCGGAATATGCCTGAACCAGTTTGAAGCCGACACCGCAACCGGAAAGGTCGTCGAAAGGATAATGGCAATCCTCCCTCTTCGGGTCCAGCACCGCCACAGCCGCAGGAATCTCCGATTCCGGAAGATGATGGTCGCAGATGATTATGTCAATGCCCTTGGACGCGGCATATTCTACCTTGTCGATGGCCTTGATTCCGCAGTCCAATGTTATGATTAGCCTGAAACCGTTTTCCGCAGCCCAGTCGATACCCTTTTTGGACACGCCATAACCCTCGTCATATCTGTCGGGAATGTAGAAATCCACAGAAGAAGTCAGCCTGCGGATAAAAGAATAGACCAATGCCACTGCTGTAGTCCCGTCCACGTCATAGTCGCCATAGACGAGAACCTTCTCATTGCCGTGCACTGCCTTTTCAAGACGCTCCACTGCCTTGTCCATATCCTTCATCAGGAACGGGTCATGGATGTCTGACAGGTTCGGCCTGAAAAACGAGCGGGCTTCCTCAAATGTCCGGATGCCCCTGTGGACAAGCAAAGTCGCAAGCACAGGATCCACCCCCAGCTCGGCTGAGAGCTGTTTCACATTCTCCGGATCGGCCGGAGCCCTTAATCTCCATTCTCTTTCTTTCGGCATAACATACAAAGATACCTTAATTATTTCAATTTTAGAATTAAATATGTAATTTTGTAGATGTCGCGAAATGGCGGAGATCATCCGCAGAGATTGGTTGCGTGACACTTACCGAGAATAAAAAATATTGAAATAAAAGATATGGCAAATTTGGAATTGAGCGAGCAGGAACTCATCAGAAGAGAGTCCCTCGACAAACTCAGAGAGCTTGGAATCGAGCCTTATCCGGCTCCGTTGTACCCTGTAAATGCGACTGCGAAAGTCATTGAGGCTGAGTATGATCCTGAGAAAGGAAATTTCCAGGACGTATGTATTGCAGGAAGAATCATGTCCAGAAGAATCATGGGAGCCGCTTCTTTCATGGAGCTTCAGGATTCCACCGGAAGGATACAGGTCTATGTGAAACGTGACGAGATCTGCCCTGGGGAGGACAAGACCATGTACAATACCGTATTCAAGAAACTTCTCGACATCGGTGACGTGGTGGGCATCAAGGGATTCGCATTCCACACGCAGACAGGCCAGCTTACGGTTCACGCCAAGGAGCTCACTCTCCTCAGCAAGTCATTGAAAGTTCTTCCTATCGTGAAGGAGGCTGACGGCAAGGTGCACGACGCGTTCACCGATCCGGAGCTCAGATACAGACAGAGATATGTGGACCTCATCGTAAACCCTCAGGTAAAGGACACTTTCATCAAGAGGGCCAAAATTATCGCTACGATGCGTGAGTATTTCAACAATGCAGGCTGTCTGGAGGTGGAGACCCCGATTCTCCAGTCGATACCTGGCGGCGCTACGGCAAGACCGTTCATCACACATCACAATGCATTGGACATCCCTCTGTATCTGCGTATTGCCAATGAGCTTTATCTGAAGAGACTTATCGTGGGAGGCTATGACGGCGTGTATGAGTTCGCCAAGGATTTCCGCAACGAGGGCATGGACAAGACCCACAACCCCGAGTTTACATGTATGGAAATCTATGTGGCCTACAAGGACTATATCTGGATGATGGAGTTCGTCGAGAACCTTCTCGAAAAGATCGCGATGAACCTCTACGGAAAGACCACAGTGATGAACGAGGGCGTAGAAATCGACTTCAAGGCGCCGTACAAGAAAATCGGTATTCTCGATGCCATCAAGGAATACACAGGTATCGACGTGAAGGGCATGGATGTGGAACAGCTCCGCGAGACCTGCAAGAAACTCAATGTGGAAATCGAGCCGTCCATGGGCGTGGGCAAACTGATCGACGCCATCTTCGGAGAATATTGCGAGAAACATTTCGTGCAGCCGACATTCGTCACGGACTACCCTGTGGAAATGTCACCTCTCACCAAGAGACACAGGAACGACCCGACCCTTACAGAACGTTTCGAGCTGTTCGTATGCGGCCACGAGCTTGCCAATGCATATTCAGAGCTCAATGACCCTATCGACCAGAGGGAGCGTTTCGAGGAGCAGGCCAGGCTCAAGAGCAACGGAGACGACGAGGCAATGTTCATTGACTATGACTTCCTCCGCGCTCTCGAATACGGTATGCCGCCTACATCAGGCTTGGGAATGGGTATCGACCGTCTGACAATGCTCATGACCGGCAACACTACCATCCAGGACGTTCTCTTCTTCCCGCAGATGAGACCTGAGAAGATGCCGAGCAAGAACGAGGCTAACGAACAGGAATAGTCAATGCGGACAGAGACGATAACTTCTGCACAGAATTCTAAAATCAAGATGCTTCTCGCGCTTGGGGAAAAATCTCGTACCCGGCGCGAGAACTCTCTTTTTGTCGTAGAGGGCAGAAAGGAAATCGGGCACTGCCTGGATGCGGGATACAAAGTCAGGACCTTGTTCGCCTGCCCGGAAATCATACCGGAACGCGAATTGGAGAAAATCGCAGAGAGATGCGGTGAGGACTGCACCATTGTCAATGTCCCGGCTCACCTGTACGAGAAAATCGCCTATCGTGGAAGCACTGAGGGCGTGATAGCAGAAGCGGAAATCATTGACAAGTCATTGGGCGACATCAAGTTGCGCGAGAACCCTCTGGTAATCGTGCTGGAGTCGGTGGAGAAGCCGGGCAATCTCGGCGCTGTACTGAGGACGGCTGATGCGGCTGATGCAGATGCAGTGATTGTCTGCGACCCGCTGACAGACTTGTACAACCCTAATCTTATACGTTCGAGTCTGGGTGCCACGTTTACGAGACAAGTCGTGGCGGCATCTTCCGGCGAGACTCTCAAATGGCTGAATGACAACAATATAAAGATATATACAGCACAGCTTCAGGACTCCGAATGGTACTACGATACGGATATGAAATACGGCACTGCCCTGGTGATGGGAACTGAGCACGAAGGGCTTTCCACTTTCTGGAGAATGCACGCTGACGCGCATGTGAAGATTCCTATGCTCGGCCAGATGGACTCTCTGAATGTGTCGGTTTCCGCAGCAATCCTGATGTTCGAGGCGGTGCGTCAAAGAAATTCCAAATTATGAACAGATTCGGTCTGATTGGCGACCCTATAGCCACTTCCCTGTCTCCTGCATTGTTCGAGGCAGCATATTCGGGAGAGTTTTCCTACGACCTGATCCAGGGCGCTGATTTCGGCAGCTCATGGAAGGCGTTTGAGGACAGATACAAGGGAATCAATGTCACAGCTCCGTTCAAACAGCAGGCTTTCTCTCAGGCTGACATTTTCACTGCCGGCTGCAGGAAAATCGGTGCTGCAAATATCATTGTCAAGACTGATGACGGTATCCTGGCGGACAATTCGGACTTTACCGGAGTCATCCTGAGCATTGCCGAGGCCTATGTTCCGGGAATTGTCAGGGAGTTTTACGAAAAATACGGCATCAAGGCCCATATCAAGATTCTCCAGTATGTAAAACAGGCATTGACAATGCTGTTTTCGCGCAAGCCTCAGGCTCTGATCGTGGGTTGCGGCGGGGCAGGCAGGGCTGCGGCTGTGGCTGCGGCTGAGCTTGGATTCGACACGGCACTGATGAACAGGACCGGGGAAAAGGCTCAGAAGATGGCGGACGAGATGCCGGAATACGGCTTCATCGTGGACCAGCTCAGCGATTTCCGCGCTGCCATGAAAGAATGTGATCTCGTTATCTATACGTTGCCTGTGGCATTGGACGGGATTTCGGCTCTTACGGTGGAGGATTTCGAGGGTGAGGACAGATACACTTGGCCGCGTCCGGGAAAGGTCATCCTGGAGGCAAACTACAAGACGCCTTCTTTCCGTGACAGGACATTGGTCAATGCAGCGGGCGCACAATATGTTCCAGGCCTCAGATGGCTGCTGTACCAGGCTCTGACGGGATATTCTGTGCTGACAGGCAAAATGCCTGACCTGGACGCCATGGAATCTGCTGTGATTTCCAGGATGAAAAACCAAGAATAATTGCTAAATTGCAGAACTAATACATATAACTATGTCACTTAACAAAGTAATGCTGATCGGTAACGTGGGAAAAGATCCGGAAGTCCGTTACCTTGAGAACAATCCTGCTCCGCAGGGAACAAATCCGAAAGTCGCACAGTTCACTCTTGCCACCACCGAAAGGTTCAGGGACAGGAACGGAGAGGTGCGCGAAAACACTGAATGGCACAACATCGTGGCCTGGAGAGGGCTCGCTGACCTTGCTGAGAAATATATCAGGAAGGGTTCGCAGCTCTATATAGAGGGCCGCATACGTACAAGGTCATGGAATGACCAGGCAGGTGCCAAGCAATACCGTACAGAAATCGTGGCTGACTCCATTCAGCTGCTCGGTCGAAAGTCTGACAATCCTGCTTCACAGCAGCCGTCCGACAATCATCAGACCGGTTATCAGCCTCAGGGCGGTTACCAGTCACAGGGCGGAGCCGACATGCCTGCCGGATTCGCTCCTCGCCAGGCTTCACAGCCGGCTGCTCCACAGGCTCAGCCTGACTATTCAAGTCCGTCTGACGACCTTCCTTTCTAAGAAATAACAGTAAATTATAAGCAATATGAAACTTGATGTAGTTCTTGGCCTCCAATGGGGAGACGAGGGCAAAGGTAAAATTGTGGACGTTCTGGCCGGAAGGTATCCTGCCGTAGCAAGATTCCAGGGCGGTCCGAATGCAGGCCATTCACTTCATTTCGATGGCCATAACTTCGTGGTAAGAAGCATTCCTTCAGGTATTTTCAGGGATGGGTCCACGAACATCATAGGAAGCGGTGTGGTACTTGACCCGATTACATTCCGCGAGGAGTGCGGCAACATCGCCAAGCAGGGCATCAATCCTGAGGAGAAGCTCTATATTTCCAAGAAGGCACACCTTATCCTGCCTACACACAGGCTTTTGGATGCGGCTTATGAAGCAGCCGCCGGAAAGGGCAAGATCGGCTCTACATTGAAAGGTATCGGACCTACTTATACCGACAAGATCAGCCGCCACGGTCTGCGTGTCGGCGACATACTCGCCCCTGACTTCAAGGCAAGGTTCGAGAAGCTCAAGGCAAGACATCTCCAGCTTCTCCAGGACCTCAAGTTCGAATGCGATCCGGACAAGGACGAGGCAGAGTGGATGAGTGCCATTGAATTCCTCAAGAAGTTCAATCTCATTGACTGTGAATACTTTGTGAACGAATGGCTGGATGAGAAGCCTATGTTGGCAGAGGGTGCGCAGGGTTCGCTTCTGGACATTGACTACGGTTCATATCCGTACGTGACATCTTCATCTACGACAATCGGCGGCGTATGCACAGGTCTTGGTGTGGCCCCTTCAAGAGTGGGCCACGTATATGGTATCTTCAAGGCTTACTGTACACGTGTCGGAAGCGGTCCGTTCCCTACGGAGCTGTTCGATGAGACCGGTGAGAAGATCCGCAAGATCGGTCATGAGTTCGGAGCCGTGACAGGACGTCCACGCAGATGCGGCTGGCTCGACCTCGTAGCATTGAAATATACTGTGATGATCGACGGCGTTACCGACCTCATCATGATGAAGTCCGACTGCCTCGATTCATTCGAGACCATCAAGGTCTGCACATCCTATATCATTGACGGAAAGGAGACGAACCAGTTCCCATTCGATACGGAATGCGAAATAACTCCGGTTTACACTGAGTTCAAAGGATGGAACCAGGACCTTACGGGATGCAGGAAAGAGGAGGAACTTCCTGAGACGTTCAAGGAGTACATCCGCTTTATGGAGAACTACCTGAAGGTGCCTATCAAGATCATCTCTCTCGGACCTGACCGTGAGGCGACAATCGAAAGATAGTTTTCTATAACATACACCAAAAAAAAGCCCGGCTGCTCATCACAGTCGGGCTTGATCATTATGTCAGAACCTTATTAAAGGTCATTCATTTCCTTGAGGTAATCCTCTTTGCTGCTTACTACGATATCCTGGAATTCCTTCTGGCCTGTGCCGGCTGGAATGAGGTGACCGCAGATGACATTTTCCTTAAGACCTTCGAGGTCATCGACGCGGGCGCGGATAGCTGCCTCGCTGAGCACCTTGGTAGTCTCCTGGAATGATGCGGCAGAGATGAAGCTGTCTGTCTTGAGGGCTGCTCTTGTAATACCCTGGAGCACCTGACTTGCAGTTGCCGGGTGAGCTTCCCTGAAGGCCATAAGTTTCAGACCCTGTCTTTCGAGAGAATCATTCTCGTTCTTGAGGTCACGTGCAGAAATGATGTCGCCTACTTTGTAGCGCTGAGAATCTCCGGCTTCCTTGATGTAGTACTTGCCATAGATCTCATCATTGACATCCATAAACTTCCACTTGTCCACAAGCTCCTCAGGCAGGAACTCCGTATCTCCGGATGAAGTAATCTGAACCTTTCTCATCATCTGTCTTACGATGATTTCGAAGTGCTTGTCATTGATCTTCACACCCTGGAGGCGGTACACGGCCTGAACCTCATTGACAATGTACTCCTGAGCCTTTACAGGACCGAGGACATTGAGGATGTCGGTAGGTGAAACGCCACCGTCTGAGAGTCTTGAACCTGCCCTCACGTAGTCGTTCTCCTGAACGAGGATCTGCTTGGACAGAGGAACGAGATATTTCTTCTCGATACCGGACTTGTTCTTGACGAAGATTTCACGGTTACCTCTTGTGATTCTACCCATGCGGACCTCACCGTTGAGCTCGGAAATTGTAGCAGGGCTTGAAGGATTTCTTGCCTCGAACAACTCTGTAACTCGCGGAAGACCTCCGGTAATATCGTTTGACTTGCCGATCGCACGAGGGATCTTCATGATGATGTCGCCGACTTTCACCTGAGTGCCGTCGCTGACAGGGATATGCGCACCTACAGGAAGGTTGTACTGCTTGAGTGTAGCGCCCTTCTCATCAAGAATGAGGATCGAAGGAGTCTTGGTCTTGTCCCTGGACTCGATGATGACCTTGTCCTTGTTGTTAGAGTACTCGTCTGCAGACTCCTCGCGGTATGTCGCACCTGCGATCATGTTCTCGAAACGTACTGTACCGGCTGTCTCGACGATGGTAATCGCATTGTACGGATCCCATTCGCAGATAAGATCACCTTTCTGAACCGTATCGCCGTCCTTCTTGTACAGAATCGCTCCGTAAGGAACGTCGTATGAAGAGAATGTGATACCTGTGTTCTCATCGATAATCTTGACCTCAGTCATACGGCTGACGACAACTTCCTGTGTCTGACCGTCTTCTGTCACTCTCTGAAGAGTTCTGAGTTCGTCGAATACCAGTTTTCCGTTGTATTTGGACTCGATGGAAGAATCAGCTGCCGTGCTGGATGCGGTACCACCGACGTGGAAGGTACGAAGTGTAAGCTGGGTACCAGGCTCACCGATAGACTGTGCTGCGATAACTCCGACAACCTCACCCTTCTCGACCATTCTGCTGGTAGCAAGGTTACGTCCGTAACACTTAGCGCAGACACCCTTACGGGACTCGCAAGTGAGCACTGAACGGATTTCCACCTGCTCGATAGGGAGAGAGTCAATGAGATTTGCAGTAGCCTCGCGGATTTCTTCACCGGCCTTGATGATAAGTTCACCCGTAATAGGGTTGAAGATATCGTGTACTGACGTACGTCCGAGGATTCTTTCGCCGAGTGACTCGACAACCTCGTCCTTGTTCTTGATGGCTGTAGCAATAAGACCCCTGAGTGTTCCGCAGTCTTCCTCATTGATGATGACATCGTGAGAAACGTCCACGAGACGACGTGTCAGGTAACCGGCATCGGCTGTCTTGAGGGCGGTATCGGCAAGACCCTTACGTGCACCGTGGGTAGAGATGAAGTACTCGAGCACTGTCATACCCTCCTTCAAGTTGGAGACGATAGGGTTTTCGATAATCTCCGCTCCTGCTGCACCGGACTTCTGAGGTTTTGCCATAAGTCCTCGCATACCGCAGAGCTGCTTGATCTGCTGTGTGGAACCACGGGCTCCAGAGTCAAGCATCATGTAAACCGGGTTGAAGCCTTTCTGGTCTGCAGAAATCTGCTTCTCCACGATTCCTGTAAGCTTGTTGTCAATGGAGGTCCAGAGGTCGATAACCTTGTTGTAACGCTCGTTGTTGGTAATGAAACCCATAGCGTAGTTGTTCTTGATATCCTCCACCTGCTTGTAGCCCTCATTGATGAGGTCGTATTTTTCAGGCGGGATGAGGACATCGCCAAGGTTGAATGAGATACCTGCACGGAAGGCGCGGTCATAACCGAGGTTCTTGATATCATCGAGGAAACGGGCTGTTCTGGACACGCCTGTATTCTTGATGACCTCAGTAATGATCTTTCTGAGGGCCTTCTTTCCGAGTACGTCATTGACATAAGGAACCTCTACCGGAACGAACTGGTTCACGATGATACGGCCTGCAGTGGTCTTCACCATCTGTGTGCCAGCCTCAGGATGCTGCTTGTCCTTAGGGAGCCTTACATTGATCTCGGCGTGAAGGTCAATGGCTTTCTCGTTGAGAGCCACGATAACTTCCTCCGGACCATAGAAAGACATCTTTTCACCCTTCGCGCCAGGTCTTATCTTAGTGATATAGTAAAGACCGAGCACCATATCCTGTGAAGGCACAGTGATAGGAGTACCGTTGGCAGGATTCAGGATGTTCTGGGAACCGAGCATGAGGAGCTGAGCCTCCATGACCGCAGCGTTGCCGAGCGGCAGGTGGACTGCCATCTGGTCACCGTCGAAGTCCGCATTGAACGCGGTACAAGCGAGAGGGTGGAGCTGGATGGCCTTTCCTTCGATCATTCTCGGCTGGAAAGCCTGAATACCGAGTCTGTGAAGAGTAGGTGCACGGTTAAGGAAAACCGGATGACCTTTCATCACGTTCTCGAGGATATCCCAGATGACTGGTTCCTTTCTATCTACAATTTTCTTTGCAGACTTGACTGTCTTTACAATACCCCTCTCAATCAGCTTCCTGATAATGAACGGTTTGTAAAGCTCGGCAGCCATAAATTTAGGAAGACCGCACTCATGCATCTGAAGTTCAGGACCTACGACGATGACTGAACGCGCAGAGTAATCGACACGTTTACCGAGCAAGTTCTGACGGAAACGTCCCTGTTTTCCTTTAAGGCTGTCTGACAGTGACTTGAGAGCCCTGTTGGACTCGCTCTTCACTGCATTTGATTTCTTGGAGTTGTCGAAGAGTGAATCCACTGCCTCCTGAAGCATACGTTTCTCGTTTCGGAGAATGACTTCAGGTGCCTTGATCTCGATAAGTCTCTTCAGACGGTTGTTTCTGATGATGACACGTCTGTAGAGGTCATTGAGATCGGATGTGGCGAAACGGCCACCGTCAAGCGGAACGAGAGGACGGAGATCCGGCGGAATGACCGGAATCACCTTCATGATCATCCACTCAGGGCGGTTGATGCCGTTGGACTCCTCAAACCATTTGACGATGCTGAGGCGCTTGAGCAGCTCCGCTTTCTTGAGCTGGGAATTAGCCAGACGCATCTCTGTACGGAGACTGTCTGCAAGTTCCTTTATGTCAATCTCCTTCAGCAAGTCATAGATACCCTCTGCACCCATCTTGGCAACGAACTTTGCAGGATCGTCGTCAGGAAGGTTGTAGTTGTCAGGGTACTGGTCGAGGACTGCCAGATACTCGTCCTCGGAAAGGAGTTCGAGTTTCTGCCTGTCTGTCTGTCCAGGACGGATGACAATGTACTTCTCGTAGTAGATTACCGCCTCGAGTTTCTTGGCAGGAACGCCGAGAACAGCGGAAATCTTGTTCGGAGCTGACTTGAAGTACCAGATATGGGCAACAGGGACAGTAAGTGAAATGTGTCCCATTCTCTCCCTGCGCACCTTCTTTTCTGTAACTTCCACACCGCAACGGTCGCAGACGATACCACGGTACCTGATGCGCTTGTATTTACCGCAATAGCACTCGTAGTCCTTGGTAGGTCCGAAAATCTTCTCACAGAAAAGGCCGTCCCTCTCAGGCTTGTACGTCCTGTAGTTCACAGTCTCAGGCTTGAGGACCTCTCCGTGGGACCTGTCAATGATGTCCTCCGGAGAAGCAAGCGAAATGCTGATTTTCTGGAAATTGCTCCTTACCTTGTTATCTTTGTTATTGAAAATAGGCATAATATATCAAATCAAAATTGACTGTTACTATTCAAGAGTCACTTTAAGTCCGAGACCTCTGAGCTCGTGCAGGAGCACATTCAGAGATTCAGGAATACCTGGTGTAGGCATCGGCTCACCCTTGACGATGGCTTCATAAGTCTTGGACCTTCCGGTCACGTCATCAGACTTGACAGTAAGGATTTCCTGGAGAGCGTTTGCCGCACCGAATGCCTCGAGTGCCCAAACCTCCATTTCTCCAAATCTCTGACCACCGAACTGAGCTTTACCGCCCAAAGGCTGCTGAGTAATGAGAGAATAAGGACCGATAGACCTTGCGTGCATCTTGTCATCAACCATGTGACCGAGCTTGATCATATAGATGATACCTACAGTTGCATACTGGTCGAACCATTCACCGGTACCGCCGTCTCTCAGATGAGTACTTCCGTACTTAGGAAGACCTGCCTTGTCAGTATATGCGCAAATCTCATCAAGACTTGCACCGTCGAAAATAGGGGTGCTGAACTTGAGACCAAGTCTTTCACCTGCCCATCCCAAAACAGTTTCATAAATCTGACCGAGGTTCATTCGGGAAGGCACACCGAGAGGGTTCAGTACAATGTCCACCGGAGTACCGTCCTCAAGGAACGGCATGTCCTCCTCTCTTACGATCTTGGCAACAATACCCTTGTTACCGTGACGTCCCGCCATCTTGTCACCGACAGTGATCTTTCTCTTCTTGGCGATATATACTTTCGCTAGCTGCATAACGCCGTTTCCGAGTTCGTCACCGACCTTGACCTTGTCCTGGATCCTCTTGTTTGCTGCGAGAGCCTCTTTGTAGGCGATGCAGTAATTGTTGATGAGGTCACGGATCATGAGGTTGGTCCTGTCGTCGTCAGTCCATCTGTTTGAATTAATATTTTCGAAGTCAATGGTCCTGAGCTGGGAAGCAGTGATTTCTCTGCCCTCAGGAATGATCTCAACGCCATAAAGGTCGCTGATTCCCACACTCTTCTTGCCTTCTGCCAATGCAACGAGCTTGTCGAAGAACTTGGCGTACAAAGACTCGGCTTTCTTGGTGAAATCTTCCTCGATGCTATCAAGTTTTGCTTTCTGCTCAGCCTTGGCGCCCTTGCGGTTACCCTCTTTGGCAGCCTTTGAGTAAAGAGCGGTCTTGATGACAGTACCGCTGAGTGACGGATTGGCCTTGAGTGAAGCATCCTTCACGTCACCTGCCTTGTCACCGAAGATTGCACGGAGAAGTTTCTCCTCTGGAGAAGGATCGCTCTCTCCCTTAGGAGTAATCTTGCCGACCATAATGTCACCCGGCTCGATATGGGCACCTACGCGGACAATGCCGTTGTCATCAAGATTTTTGGTAGCGTCCTCGCTGACATTAGGAATATCGAATGTGAGTTCCTCCATACCACGCTTGGTTTCCCTGACTTCAGTAAGGTACTCGTCCACGTGAACTGATGTGAGGATATCCCATCTGACCATTTTCTCTGAAAGAACGATAGCGTCCTCATAGTTGTAACCCTTCCAAGGCATGAACGCAACCATAAGGTTACGGCCGAGTGCGAGTTCACCGTTCTGGGTAGCATATCCTTCTGTCATCACCTGACCTGCAACTACCTTGTCGCCTTTCTTCACAATCGGTTTCAGGCAGATAGTTGTATTCTGGTTTGTCTTTCTATATATAGGAAGATGGTAAACAGTGATGTCCGGAGAGAAGCTTACGAATTTCTCGTCCTCTGTGCGGTCATACTTGACGTGGATTTCATTTGCGTCCACATATACGACTTCACCGCTTCTTTCTGCCATCACCTGTGTTCTGGAGTCGATGCAGACCCTCTCTTCAAGACCGGTTCCCACGATAGGAGCCTGAGGCTTGAGAAGCGGAACTGCCTGACGCATCATGTTCGCTCCCATCAATGCACGGTGAGCGTCATCGTGCTCAAGGAACGGAATGAGGGATGCAGCCACAGAAGCCATCTGGTTAGGCGCAACGTCCATATAGTCAACCTCTTCTTTGGAGACTACAGGGAAGTCAGCCTCGAGACGGCACTGGATTCTGTCCTCTTCGATGGTTCCGTCATCATCCATCTTCACATTGGCAAGAGAAACGAGTTTGTCTTCCTCTTCCTCTGCGCTCATAAACTTCCAGCCGTCATCGGAAAGATTCACCTTTCCGTTCTCGACCTTACGGTAAGGGGTCTCGATGAATCCCAGGTCATCAATCTTCGCATAGACGCAAAGAGATGAGATAAGACCGATGTTCGGACCTTCCGGAGACTCGATAGGACAAAGCCTTCCGTAATGAGTATAGTGCACGTCTCGAACCTCGAAACCTGCCCTGTCTCTGGAAAGACCGCCAGGACCCAATGCGGAAAGACGACGCTTGTGTGTAACTTCAGCAAGCGGGTTTGTCTGGTCCATGAACTGGGACATCTGGCTTGTACCGAAGAATGAATTGATTACCGAAGACAATGTCTTGGAATTGATGAGGTCAGTAGGGCTGAACTGCTCACTGTCCCTTACGTTCATTCTTTCGCGGATAGTCCTTGACATTCTTGAGAGACCTACGCTGAACTGGTTAGCCAACTGCTCACCTACTGTTCTTACACGTCTGTTGCTCAAGTGGTCGATATCGTCAACCGTAGCCTTGGAGTTAATAAGCTGAATGAGATACTTGATGATCTCGGTAATATCCTGATTTGTGAGAACACGGAGTTCAGGATCAGTGTCGAGGCCGAGTTTCTTGTTAAGACGATAACGGCCGACGATACCCAAATCGTATCTCTTTTCGGAGAAGAACAACTTGTCGATCACGTCTCTCGCGGTTGCCTCATCAGGTGGTTCTGAATTACGCAACTGCTTGTAGATGTAATTGACAGCTTCTTTTTCCGTATTTGTCGGGTCCTTCTGCAGAGTGTTGAATATGATGGCATACTCACTGTCGCTGGCCTCATCCTTCTGGAGAAGCACAGTCTTAACCTCTGCATCGGTAAGTTTCTGAATTGTCTCATCGTTGATGACTTCACATCTCTCGACAACCGGAGTTGTACGCTCGATAGGGATAACCTCACCGGTATCCTCATCAACGAAGTCCTCGTTCCAGGTCTTGAGAACCTTTGCGGCGAGCTTTCTGCCCTCATTTGCCTTCAGATTCTCAGGAGTAGCCTCAATCTCTTCAGCCAGGCCGAAAATGTTTATGATATCCTTGTCCGCATCGAAACCGATAGCACGGAGGAGTGTCGTTACAGGCAACTTCTTCTTACGGTCGATGTAGGCATACATCACATTGTTGATATCCGTGGCGAACTCGATCCATGAACCCTTGAACGGAATGATACGGGCTGAATAAAGCTTGGTACCGTTTGCGTGGAGGGTCTGATCAAAGAACACACCAGGAGACCTGTGCAGCTGTGAAACGATGACACGCTCTGATCCATTGATGACGAAGGTTCCGCCAGGAGTCATGTACGGGATGTCACCCAGATAAACGTCCTGAACTTTAGTATCGAAATCCTCGTGTTCGAGATCACTGCAAGAAAGGCGGAGTTTTGCCTTAAGAGGCACGTTGTACGTGAGACCTCTCTCAAGACACTCTTCAATCGAGTACTTAGGAGGATCAATGAAATAATCTATAAACTCGAGCTTATAGTTGTTCCTCGTATCTTCGATTGGAAATATTTCCTGGAATACTTGGTAAAGACCTTCGTTTTTTCTGTTCTCAGGGGTGGTGTCAAGCTGGAAAAAATCCTTGAATGATTTCAGCTGCACCTCAAGCAGATCCGGATAATCCAGGATTTTTGATGTGGCGAAATTTATTCGTTTATTGGTAGTCTTATTTGACATATTCTGCCTTTGAAATGAGAAAAACTTAAATACGACAAAAAGGTTTAGAGCCTATAATCCGACTCTAAACCTGATTTCGTTCCCAACCAGGGGAGAAGCGAAGTTATTTAACCTCAACTTCTGCACCAGCTTCCTCGAGAGTAGATTTGATCTGCTCTGCTTCTGCCTTGGATACTTTCTCTTTCAAAGTTGCACCTGGAGCCTTGTCAACAAGTTCCTTTGCCTCTTTAAGACCGAGGCTGAGGAGATCCTTAACGGCTTTGATAACGTTAAGTTTAGCGTCACCAGCTGACTTGAGGATAACGTCGAACTCTGTCTGCTCTGCTGGAGCTGCCTCTGCGGCTGCTGCAGGACCTGCAACTGCAACTGCAGCTGCTGCAGGCTCGATACCATACTCTTCCTTGAGAACTTTAGCAAGTTCCTGAACGTCTTTTACAGAAAGGTTAACCAACTCTTCTGCGAGTGCTTTTACGTCTGCCATAATTAATGTAGATATTTAAAATTGTTAATATTATTTCTCTTCTTTTTCTGAAAGGGTCTTGACGATTCCTGCAAGTTTTCCGCCTGCTGACTCGAGAGCAGAAATAACGTTGCGTGCAGGAGACTGGAGAAGACCGATGATGTCTCCGAGGAGTTCCTCTTTAGACTTGATAGCTGCAAGTTCGTCAAGCTTGTCTGCACCTACGAATGCGCACTCCTGAACATAAGCGCCTTTGAGAACTGGTTTCTCAAGCCCGCTCTTCTGAAGCTTCTTGATAAGCTTTGCAGGAGCATTTGCAACCTCAGTGTACATGATTGCGGTATTGCCTACGAGTGTCGGGATAAGGAGATTCATCTCTTCATTGCCGAGCTCATTGAGTACGTGAGTGAACAATGTGTTCTTCACAACTGTAAGCTTGATACCTGCCTCAAAGCAAGCACGACGAAGTTTTGTTGTATCTTCAGCATTCAGACCTGCGATATCTGTAACATAGAAGTTCGGGGTCTCTTTGATCTGTGCTGAGATAGATTCAATTATCTGGGCTTTTAATTCTTTTCTCATAACATTGAATATTTATTATTCAGCACTGAATGCTTTAACATCGAGTTTGATACCAGGGCTCATAGTAGTGCAGATAGCTGCGCTCTTGAGATATGTTCCCTTAAGTGTCTGCGGTTTCAATTTGAGGATCGCTGACATCACAACCTTTGCATTGTCATAAATCTGCTCAGGGGTGAAAGAAGCTTTTCCGATAGCGGTGTGGATGATACCGGACTTGTCAACCTTGAAATCGATCTTACCAGCCTTAACCTCTTTAACAGCGCTGCCGACAGCCATTGTGACTGTGCCAGTCTTAGGGTTCGGCATAAGGCCTCTTGGACCGAGGATACGACCGATGATACCGACTTTAGCCATAACTGATGGAGTACAGATGATGACATCCACGTCAGTCCAGCCGCCTTTGATCTTCTCGATATAATCGTCGAGACCAACATAGTCTGCACCAGCCTCTTTAGCCTCAGCTTCCTTGTCAGGAGTACAAAGAACGAGAACTCTTGTGACTTTACCGGTTCCGTGAGGAAGTGTAACGACGCCACGGATCATCTGGTTTGCCTTACGAGGGTCAACGCCCAAATTTGCGATAAGCTCTACTGAAGCATCGAATTTCGTGAAGGTGATTTCCTTAAGGAGACCACACGCTTCAGAAAGGCCATACTGCTTTGTCTGGTCAACTTTGGCCAGCGCAGCTGTCATATTTTTTGAAAGTTTACTCATGATGCGCGTGATTATTTAACATCCTCAGGGAAAGTTCCTGAAATTCTGATACCCATACTTCTTGCTGTACCTGCGACCATCTTCATAGCTGACTTGAGGGTGAAAGCATTCATATCTGCCATCTTGCCTTCTGCTATGGTTTTTACCTGATCCCAAGTAATGCTTGCAACCTTCTGTCTGTTAGGTTCGCCTGAACCCTTCTGAATTTTCGCAGCCTCTTTGAGGGAAACAGCAACTGGCGGCTGTTTTACAACGAAAGTGAAAGACTTGTCTGAAAATACGGTGATTACTACTGGAAGCACTTTACCTGCAGACGCCTGAGTGGCTGCATTGAACTGCTTGCAGAAGTCCATAATGTTCAGTCCTTTCGAACCGAGAGCCGGTCCTACAGGAGGCGCAGGATTCGCTGCTCCACCTTTGATCTGGAGCTTAATGAATCCAGTTACTTCTTTTGCCATAACTTGTTATTCTTTAGTTACTTGATTAAAGTTGAGCTCGAGCAGAGTCTTTCTGCCGAAGATCATAACTATTACCTTTATTTTGCTTCTGTCAACTGCAATCTCATCGACTGTTCCATCGAAGCCGCTGAATGGTCCGTCAGTAATCTTGACTGAATCGCCAACCTGATAATCCACTTCTGTATCAGCTACAGTTTCGGTCTGCTCGTCCTGCTGTCCAAGAAGCCTCTTGACTTCATCCGGATGCAGAGGCACTGCAACTTTCTCGCTCTGGTTTTTGCTGTCCTTCTCGGAGAGGAAACCTGCGAGACCAGGTATGACGTGACTGCGGATGAGGTAATCGGAATCCTTGCCAAGTTCTGCCTCGATAAACACATAGCCAGAGAAAAGGATTTTCTCGGTAGCTACGCGCTTGCCGTTCTTCACGGTATATTTTTTCTCAAGGGGAACAAGGACCTGCGAAATTTCTTTCTGCAAATCTACGCTCCTCTCGATCTCTTTGTCGAGGTACTCTTTGACTTTCTTCTCTTTGCTTCCTGCAGTCCTAAGGACGTACCATTTTTTCTCGCCCATGGTAATGAATAAAATTACAACGTGTAAATTGCTGTCATCAGATACTGGAAAATGTAGTCAATGACGAACAGTACAGCCGCGATGATGACAGTAGCGACCATAACAAGGAGAGCAGAACTCTGAAGTTTTGCCCAGGTCGGCCATGTCACCTTCTTGGTGAGTTCCTCATACGACTCTTTCAGATAGTTAATGAACTTACTCATCTTTTCTTTTAATGGACACCACTTGTTGGAAGCAGATGCGGTGTCAGTTAAACATTACCAAATCGTAACCTTTGATATTAGCAGGGGCAGAGAGATTCGAACTCCCATCAATGGTTTTGGAGACCACTATACTAGCCCTTATACTATGCCCCTGTAAATGGGTGCCGGATGTCCGGCACCACTTGTATTGTCTTATCGAAAATTAGTCGATAATCTTTGTAACCTGGCCTGCGCCGACTGTACGACCACCCTCACGGATTGCGAAACGAAGACCTTCGTTAAGTGCAACTGGAGTGATGAGTTTTACAGTGATCTCAACGTTATCGCCTGGCATAACCATCTCAGTTCCCTCTGGAAGAGTGATCTCACCTGTCACGTCAAGTGTACGGATGAAGAACTGTGGACGATAGTGGTTGTGGAACGGAGTGTGACGGCCACCTTCCTCTTTCTTGAGGACGTAGATCTGAGCCTTGAAGTCAGTGTGCGGAGTGATTGAGCCTGGTTTAGCAACAACCTCACCTCTCTTGACGTCCTTCTTGTCGATACCACGGAGAAGAAGACCAACATTGTCTCCAGCCTCTCCCTGATCGAGAAGTTTACGGAACATCTCAACACCTGTTACAGTTGTAGATCTTGGAGCGTCACCGAAACCTACGAGCTCTACCGGGTCGTTAACGTGGATAGTACCTGTCTCGATACGGCCGGTAACTACAGTACCACGACCTGTGATAGAGAAGATATCCTCGATAGGCATAAGGAATGGTTTCTCGTTCTCACGAACTGGGATAGGAATGTATGTATCAACAGCATCCATAAGCTCCATAACCTTCTCCTCCCACTTAGGGTCTCCGTTAAGAGCACCGAGTGCAGAACCACGGATGATAGGGCAATCCTCATCGAAACCGTAGAATTTGAGGAGGTCTCTGATTTCCATCTCAACGAGGTCGAGCATCTCAGGATCGTCAACAAGGTCAACCTTGTTCATGAATACAACGATCTTAGGTACGTTCACCTGACGAGCGAGAAGGATGTGCTCACGAGTCTGAGGCATAGGACCGTCAGTAGCAGCAACAACGAGGATAGCACCGTCCATCTGAGCAGCACCGGTAACCATGTTCTTCACATAGTCAGCGTGACCCGGACAGTCAACGTGTGCATAGTGACGATTTGCTGTTTCATACTCGATGTGTGAAGAGTTGATGGTAATACCACGCTCTTTCTCTTCTGGAGCATTGTCGATCTGATCGAAAGACTTGACTTCGTCAGCTTTTGTAAAACCTTTCTCAACGAGCACCTTGGAAATGGCAGCTGTCAAGGTAGTTTTACCGTGGTCAACGTGGCCAATTGTACCAATGTTGACATGCGGCTTGGTTCTTACGAATGTTTCTTTTGCCATAATATTATGTTTTTAATATGTTATTGCTATGAATAAACACGTATAGAGCCGGTGATGGGAATTGAACTCATGACCTCATCCTT
>ULIX01023054.1_pt1 | contig 31324 bp, 23 predicted proteins | sample 1950721 | NCBI WGS metagenome assembly ULIX01 (sample SAMEA4835459, study PRJEB28245) | human gut metagenome | biome: gut microbiome; material: fecal sample | place: Denmark | collected 2008
AGTTCAATCCGGAGGGCATCGCCGGGAAGATCAAGCCGCTGTACATACTGATCGGCATGTGCGTCTGCGCCGTTCCATTCATGATCATCAAGGGCTACAAGTCACGCCGGAGATTCCTGTCGATGTCCGCTCTCGGTCTGGTCGCCGGGGTTGCCTTGGTCTTCTCCACCGAATTTATTTTCAATAACATACTCCAAGACCATCAGCGAAAAAGGATAGAGGTTCTCCTTGGCATGAAAGAGGATCCCGCCGGTGTGGGCTACAATGTCAACCAGAGCATGATCGCGATCGGATCGGGCGGTCTGACCGGGAAAGGATTCCTCGGCGGCACGCAGACCACGTTCGGTTTTGTGCCGGAGCAAAGCACAGACTTCATCTTCTGCACGGTAGGTGAGGAGTGGGGCTTCATTGGCTGCTTTGTTGTGATAGCCCTCTATGTTTTCCTGATCCTGAGGATCATCTCTGATGCCGAGAAAAGCCGGGAGGCGTTTACCCGCATCTACGGCTACTGTGTCGCCTCCTGCATATTCATGCACCTTTTCATCAACATCGGGATGACCATCGGCCTCATGCCCGTGATCGGCATCCCGTTGCCGTTACTAAGTTACGGCGGCTCATCGCTGTGGGCATTCACCGTCCTGATTTTCATCTTCATAGCCCTGTATCGCCAAGAGAAGAAGTACTATTAGCCGATCTTCCTAACATCACTACTTTTTAAACTTCTTAAGGGGCTTTACACAATCAATGACATTTTTTTAGTAAATTTGCAGCCCACACCGCCTTGGTGGTGAAATGGTAGACACGAGGGACTTAAAATCCCTTGGACAGAAATGTCCGTGCGGGTTCGATTCCCGCCCGAGGCACCTTAAAAAGAGCTAACTGACTGATTTTCAGTGGTTAGCTCTTTTTGTGTCTCAATTTTTGGCGACATTTTGGCGACTTATCGGGCGGTTTGAAGTTTGCACGTACTATTTAGCCCGATCTTTCATTATGCCTTTACATATTTCTGGTTTGGATCATTCGGCTTATCAGGAATCGTGAGTTTAAGTCTCCCTTGCTCCACAAGAGGATTAATGTGTTTTTTTCTATTCTTAGTCTGATTTGTCAAGCCCATCCTTGATAGGATTTCTGCTGCTGTTCTAGGGACGGTGCAAAAGTTAATAATGTCTTGTTCCTTCCCCGGCAATTTGACTTTTGATGGTGCAACTCCGTTACTCGACTCCGTTACTTTTTGTTGAGCTCCGTTACTTTTCTTGGTTACTCCGTTACCAAACTCCGTTACTCTGACACGTTCTTGGTTACTTCCCCGCCAAAAAGTAACTATGACCTCTTTCTTCTTGGTGTCGTTAACGACCTCCATTTTGTCATCCAGTTCACGAGCACGAAGGAAACCGCTGCCAATGCCTGAATAGGGTAGTAAAAATGCTCCGTGAGTAAAAAGCATCTTGTTCCGCGGAAGGGATGTACCAGATAGGACATCCTCAACCTCCAATCCGCCCGGAAGGGCGCCAGGGCTATGGATCTCTACACGGTTATCAAAGACAAACACCCGAATGGGCGCCTCCCAACTGTAAGAACGATGCAGGAGGGCATTGGAACATATTTCGGACAGTGCGCCAACAGGTATCTCCAGTTGTCCAAGAGAGTTGAAATCAGAATCCACCTGAACATTGTGAAGATTCCGCTTGAGAAAAGCCATCATAGCTTCATACTGGATAAGAATGCCGCCATCGGCATCCAAGTCATCCATTTTATCACGGAACTCAGTTCCCCCTAGGCTGTTCCCGATAAAGCTGACGCATTTGACTGTGGCAGTAGGAAGCCAACGCCATGGATGTCTGCCGAACAACAGCATCGCCGCATAGGTGATGCCGCCATCAGAACGAATGAGCCCAAAGTTCTTCAACAAGCGTTCAACCGTCATTCCAGATGCCGCCAAACTAACAAGCTCGTCAGCGGAAGCATCCTGTATCTGCTCATAAGTCAAATCCTTGGATTTGTAGGACGCCTCAAACCTCTTTATTAGGTAGGTCTTGACAACATTCCTATCCAGGTCCGCAATAGTTGCTCCGGGGATGATAGCCTCATCTTGTCGGAATGTGCCGCTATCGGACATCATCTCGGCAATCTCTGCGTTGTCAACGATGCGACGCTTGTTAGCGCCGTTCTTAACCCAGACAACTCCCTTGTTGTCCTTGTATGGCTTATTGATGCCCTCAAGGACTGTAACGGCTATCAATTGCCCGCCAGGGACATCAACGTTTTCAGCTTTGATGGAAACGGCGGGATGGACTAGGTCGGTTGCGATTTGGGAAAGAAGCCCTGTTTGCTCCTGCACCTCCGTGCGTGAAAGCGCATTGACCTTTCCCGTTTTATCATTGACTCCTATGATAATCAATCCGCCTCCTCGCTCATTGGCGTAGCAAACCATTTCTTTCCCCAACTCATACGCATCAGTGACCCGTTCCTTCATTTGAACGGGTGTCTGCTCACCTTTCCCACAAAGCTTGAGTATTTCTTGCGTTGTCATAGTCTCAACGTATTTCTACAAAGTTAAAGTTTTTCTCGCTCAAACATGGAAACCATCAGTATATTTTCCCTATAAGACACCCAGCATTAATAGAATTATTTTTTTTCGCGTCACTATCGCTGAAAAGTGACATAGATTATAAGGTTTTTCGCAAAAACGGCTTTCTATGCGCTTCTGAGCGACTGTTTCAAAAATGGGAACAGGGGCAGTATCCGAAGGTCATATCGATTCATGAAAGAATTATCAAAAAACTACGGCCATTTCAAAAATTAGCCGTATATTTGTCGCGAATCATACGCATATGGCCAAGTTTTACCAAGACATCTCTGCAAGCGGAGGAACGATACGGACTCATGAACTACGTGAGCCCAGGGCTTACTATGGAATCAACAAGGCTATCAAATCCGGCAATGTCATCAGAATCAAGAATGGTGTGTATATTCTCCCTGAAGAACTGGCGACCACGATGATAGATGTTGAAAGGATCGTCCCCGGCGGTGTCGTTTGCATGTATTCCGCGTGGGATTATTATGGGCTTACCACTCAAATCCCTGATGGATTTTACGTTGCTATAGAAAAGCACAGGAAAGTGGTGGCCCCGGAGATTTCTGGCATCATTCTCTGCTATTGGGAAGAGAAATACTGCACGATGGGCGTTGAAGAAGCTGACATTGCCAATCATAAGGTTAAGATTTTCTGCATCGAGAAAAGCGTTTGCGACGCTGTAAAGTTTCGTAACAAGATCGGGACTGAAGTGGCTGTTGAGATTCTTAGGAACTATCTCAAGCGCAAGGATCGTAACATTTCCCGTCTTATGGATTACGCAAAACAAATGAGAGTGCTGTCAACAATGAGACAATACCTTGAAATGGGGCTGTAATATGGAAAAGAAAAATGTAGCAAAGTCGGTTCGGGCCAAACTCCTGAACATCCGGGATTCAGTGCCTGGAACCGAATATTTGCAGATTCTGCTCAGATACATCCAAGAGCGGATGTTGTACAGGCTGTCGATGAGCCAATATCGGGATAACTTCTGCCTGAAAGGAAGTGCACTTCTCTTCGCCTACGAAAAGTTCAAGGCTCGTCCGACGAAAGACATTGATTTCCTGGGCGACAAGATTAGCAGAGACAAAGAAACCATTCGAAAAGCTTTCCGAGAGATCTGCGCAATTCAATGCCCTGAAGATGGTCTTATGTTCGATAACGGAGAGAATGACATTAAGGTTGAGGACATTTCTTTGGACAAAGAGTATAACGGCGTCACAGTTACTGTGACAGCTCATCTTGACACCATTGTACAACCTTTTTCTATGGATATTGGGTTTGGAGATATTGTTGTTCCAGAGCCCCAGGAACTGGATTATCCCTTGCTTCTTGATGATATGCCTGAGGTTAGCATCAATGCTTATTCTTTGGAGACTGTTGTAGCAGAAAAGTTCCAGACAATGATTGATCGGGCGCTGGCAAACAGCAGGATGAAAGACTTCTATGATGTATATTCCATTCTTTCGTCAGAATCAGCACGTGTCAAGGTAAATGAGGAAACCCTTTCTGAAGCAATTGCCTCTGTTTTCAGCAATAGAGGAACGACATATACTGAGAATCACCCTCTTTTCAATGGCGAATTCAAGAATGATCCTATCAAGCAGACTCAATGGAACGCATTCTTGAAAAAGATGAAATACAAGGGAGTCTTACCTCTGAATGAGGTCATTGATTATATTACGGAAAAGTTGTCCCCCTATTGGCTATCGTTGAAGAAATGAATTCATTTCACACATACGCATTTCCTAACGCAAAGAGCATTATTGTTTGCGGAGATATTCACGGCGAATTCAACGCCGTGATATACAAGCTATGTATCCAATACCAGATGACAGAATTGCTGCCGGAAACCATGCAGGAAGGACACGGGCGGCACTCCCTGCGCAATTCTGTTTCCGGTCTTTTCCACCGAACACCTTTGGGGAAGACGCTACTTCAGGAAAACGAAGAAGACGGCGAGCACAAGGCAGACGAACGCGGCGAGGTGGTTCCAATGAAGGGATTCACCCTTGAAGAGGAGGGTGACAATGAGAGTGAAGACGATCAGCGAGACAACTTCTTGAATGACTTTTAGTTGCATTAGACTGAACGGACCGCCGTTGCCGTTGAAGCCCAAGCGGTTGGCGGGAACCTGGGCGCAATATTCAAAGAAAGCCAGTCCCCATGAAAAGAGGATGACCAGAATCAGCGGCCAGCTGGTGGAGACCTTCATATCCTGAAGCTTCAGGTGGCCGTACCAGGCGAATGTCATGAATATGTTGGAAAGGACCAACAGCAGAACAGTTCCTATCGCTCTCATTGTGTCATTGAATATTAACGGGCGCAAATGTAGTAATATTCTTTGGAATATTCAGTCGCTCCGGTGATAGGCATGTCCTAGCAGACCCGCGCTTCGACAGACACAGTGACCGACGGATCAGCGGCTGGCCAATCATCGGTCGGTGCTTCCCGGTTGCCGGGCTTGCCGAAGCGGCTAATTTGCGGGCGGTCAAATAATAAATCGAAATTTATTGTCGCAATTTTGCTTATAATCTTTTTTGGGCTTACCTTTGCCGAACAAAAGTAAAACATTTTATAAACAGATAATTCTTATCAATTATGAGCGAAGAGAAATTCAGAATCGAATCTGACCTTCTTGGAGAACTTCAGGTTCCGGCTGAGGCCTACTACGGTGTCCAGACACAGAGAGCCCTCAACAACTACAAGATCTCCAACACCAGGATGTGCGACTACCCTGAGTACGTCATCGCCATGGCCTGCGTCAAACTTGCCGCGGCACAGACGAACAAGGAACTCGGAGCTATGGATCCGAAGATCGCCGACGCGATCGTGGAGGCATGCCGCGAGATCATCGACGGAAAGTTCCACGACCAGTTCCCTGTGGACATGATGCAGGGAGGCGCAGGAACATCCGTGAACATGAACGCCAACGAGGTGATCGCCAACAGGGCTCTTGAGATCATGGGACATGCAAAGGGGGAGTACCAGTTCTGCTCACCTAACGACCATGTGAACTGCGCCCAGTCTACCAACGACGCCTATCCTTCTGCCTTCCGCTACGCTTTCATCAGGATGAACAGAAAACTGGAGAAGAGCCTCAAGGATCTCATCGACGCGTTCAAGGAGAAGGGTGAGGAGTTCAAGGACGTTATCAAGATGGGCCGTACACAGCTTCAGGACGCGGTTCCTATGACCTCCGGCCAGGAGTTCCACGCCTATGCCACCAACCTTGAGGAAGAGGTTCTGAACCTTGAGAGAAACGTGAATCTTCTCTATGAGATCAACATGGGAGGCACCGCAATCGGTACCGGCCTCAATGCCAAGCCTGGTTTCGCAGAGCTTTGCGCCAAGAAGATGACCGAACTCACAGGCGAGAAGTTCATCGCTGCTCCGGATCTCGTGGAGGCCACTCCTGACACTGGCGCCTATGTCAGCTACTCTGGTGCCCTCAAGAGACTGGCAGTCAAGCTTTCCAAGATTTGCAACGACCTCAGGCTCATGGCCTCCGGTCCTCGCTGCGGTCTGAAGGAGATCAATCTTCCGCCTATGGCTCCAGGCTCGTCAATCATGCCTGGCAAGGTTAATCCTGTCATCCCGGAGGTCACCAATCAGGTTTGCTTCAAGGTGATCGGCAACGACATGACCGTCTCATTCGCTGCTGAGGCCGGACAGCTCCAGCTGAATGTCATGGAGCCTGTGATCGCAGAATCCATCATGGAGAGCATCACCTGGCTGACGAACGCGATGAACACCCTGCGCGAGAAGTGCATCGAAGGCATCACCGTCAACAAGGAGCGTTGCTACGAGATGGTGAAGAACAGCATCGGCATCGTGACCGCCCTCAACCCTATCATCGGCTACAAGGCCAGCACCAAGGTCGCCAAGGAGGCTCTTGAGACCAACCGCTCCGTCTACGACATCGTCCTCGAAAGAGGCATCCTCAGCAAAGAGGAGCTAGACAAGGCTCTGGATCCAAAGAATATGATCGGATAGCTTCTTCCACACAAATATGAATACTAAAAGCGCCGACCCGTCCGGGTCGGCGCTTTACTTATTCGTTAACCAAAGATTACTTCTTCGAAGACTTGGATGGCTTGGCTGTGCCATTCTTGGCGGCGAGGCGCTTCTGGTTCCATATTGTGGCATCGTACATCACAGGAGTACCGATGAAGATGGAAGCGTAAGTACCGATGCAGATACCAAGGATGAGGGCAACCGCGAGACCTCTGATGGACTCTCCGCCGAAGATCGCGATGGCGAGCATGGTTACGAGAGTGGAGACAGAGGTGTTGACGGTACGGGTCAACGTGGCGTTGATGGCCTGGTTGGTGTTCGTCCTCACGTCAACGTTAGGATGCAGAACTCTGTACTCACGGATACGGTCGAAGATAACCACGTTGTCGTTGATGGCGTAACCGATGATCGTAAGGATGGCTGCGATGAACGTCTGGTCAACGTCAAGGTTGAACGGCAGGATTCCCGAGAACAGGGAGAAGAAGCCGATCACGATGATGGCGGTGTGGGCGAGTGAGACAACTCCACCAAGACCCCATGTCCATCCCTTGAAACGGAACGCGATGTAGGCGAAGATCACCAGCAGGGAGAGGATGACGGCGATGATAGCGTCCCTCTTCATGTCGTTGGCGATCGTAGGGCCGACCTTGTCGGACGAGATGATACCGTTAGGATTATCTACGGTAGACTTGAACTGTTCGAGAGTGATGTCCTTCTCGGCGAAGAACGGCTTCAAGGCATGATAAAGCATAGACTCAACCTCGGCGTCAACGTCTGTGGACTCCTGCTCGATCTTGTACTGGGTCGTGATCTTCATCTGGCTCTCACCACCGAACTGCTTTACCTCGACGGCACCGTCGAACTCAACCTCGGCGGCGCTGCGGATCTGCTCGGCAGTGACTGGCTGGTCGAAACGTACAACATAGGTACGGCCACCGGTGAAGTCAACACCGTAGGTGAAGCCCTTGGTGAAGACAGAGACGATGGAGATGACGATCAAGGTGCCGGAAATGATGTAAGACCACTTGCGGCCGGCGATGAAGTCAAAGTGTGTGTTCTTGAGGAAGTTCTTGGTAAGATCATTCTCGAACGCGATGCTCTTGCCCTTCGAGATACGGTCATCGAAGATAAGTCTGGTGATGAAGATCGAGGTGAGGACAGAGGTGATGATACCGATGATCAACGTGGTGGCGAAGCCCTGGACAGGACCGGAGCCGAACACGAAGAGGACGATACCGGTAAGGAGGGTTGTCACCTGACCGTCGATGATGGCGGAGTAGGCGTTCTTGTAACCGTCGGCCACAGCCTTGCCCAAGCCCTTTCCGGCGGCGAGTTCCTCTTTGATACGCTCGTAGATGATCACGTTGGCGTCAACGGCCATACCCATTGTCAGGACGAGACCGGCGATACCAGGGAGAGTCAGGACGGCTCCGAATGAAACGAGGACTCCGAAGAGGAGAAGCACGTTGCAGAGGAGAGCGAGGTCAGCGGCGACACCCGCGCCCTGATAGAAGAAGATCATGTAGACAAGCACCAGGATGAACGCGATAAGGAACGAGATCATACCGGCGTTGATTGACTTGGCACCGAGGGAAGGACCTACTACCTGCTCCTGGATGATGGTGGCAGGCGCAGGAAGCTTACCTGACTTGAGGACGTTCACAAGGTCGGTCGCCTCGTCCGGTGTGAAGTGACCGGTGATGGAGGAGCTTCCGCCCGTGATGGCGTTCTGGACGTTAGGGTAGGAATATACCATGTTGTCGAGAACGATGGCAATCTGCTTGCCGACGTTGTCGCTGGTCATGCGGGCCCAGACATTGGCGCCCTCGGCGTTCATGCTCATTGAGACTGAAGGCTCACCGTTTGAACCGTGGTCGTAGACGACGCGGGCGTCGGTGATCACACCTCCGTCAAGCTTTGCCTTGCCGTCCCTTGAGGTGGCCTTGATGGCGACAAGTTCGAAGATGTTGTCTCCCTGGACATACTCGGAAGGTTTCACAGACCACATCGGCTTGAACTCGGCAGGGAAGATCTCGGCGATCTGAGGCATAGAAAGGTACCTGTTGACCTTGGCGGTGTCAATCGCGGAAGCGAAACCGATGCAGGCGCTGTTGGAGCCGGAAGGGTTCAGCACAGCGAAGAGAGGATTTGCCTTCTTGTAGGCGTCAAGCTCCGCTGAGGTGTTCTGGTTCTGTGCGATCTCTGAAGTGATGAGAGAGTCTGCACCATCCTGTGGCTCGACTACAGCCTCCGGCTGCCCGGTGACCTCTGTGGAGTCAGACTCACCGGCGAGGATCTCAGCGAGTTTCGCATTGGCCTCGGCAAGATAGCCTGAAAGTTCCTGGTTGGTGTAGGTCTCCCAGAACTCAAGGGAAGCTGTTCCCTGGAGGAGCTTTCTCACACGCTCAGGCTCCTTCACGCCAGGAAGCTCGACAAGGATACGTCCGCTGTTGCCAAGCTTCTGGATGGAAGGCTGGGTCACACCGAAACGGTCGATACGGCTTCTGAGCACGTTGAAGGAGTTGGCCACAGCACTTTCTGCCTCGCTGCGGATGACGCTGATGACCTCGGCGTCAGTGGAGGCCGGGGTGATCTTGTCCTTCATCTCGTAGGTACCGAAGATCTGGGCGAGGGTCTGGCCGTTGGCCACCTCTTTCCAAGCATCGGCGAAAAGGGTGATGAAGTCCTCCCTTGAGTTGACGCTGCGATCCTTTGCAAGGGCGAGAGCCTTCTGGAACTCAGGGTTCATGCTGTTGCCGGAGATGGCTCTTACAAGATCCTGGAGCTGAACCTGAAGCATAACGTTCATACCGCCCTTGAGGTCCAGACCGAGATTTATCTCCTTTGCCTTGCACTCCTTGTAGGTGTTCCAAAGGAAAACCTTCTGGGAAGAGATGGAGTCAATGAACACTCTGTTCTGTTCTTTCCTGATGGAGTCCAGATAGTAAGCCTGGTCATTTTCAGGAACCTGTGCGAAAGACGCTGAATTCTGGGCGGCAACGGCTGCCTTCTCAGCGAATTTCTCCGCTTTCTTTTCCTGGATGGATGTCACCGCAGTGAAGGAAAGCTGCCAAATGGAAGCGATCGCAAGCAGAATGGCGACAAGCCTAATCCAACCTTTACTTTGCATAATTTTTACCTTTATTTTATTGTTTTAATTTTTTCGCATAAAAATAGGGGTACAAATTTAGCATTTTTTTCTTAGAAAGAAATTATCTGCCAAGTATTTCTTATTTTTGCAGACGCAATCACCGAGATTTTTCAGAATGAAGGACAAAATATTCATCGGCATATTCGCATTGATCGTCCAGATCGCGTCCCTTTCGGAGGCTTCAGCCCAAGTCTCCCCCACAAAACTTATGATCAAGGCTGACTCCTGCAGACTGGCCTACAATTTCGCGGAGGCGGTCCAGTACGGCGAGGGTGCTGTCGAAGCATTGGACTCGACGGCGTCGGCAAAGGCGGAAGATCTACTTCTGATGGCTCGCAATGGTCTGAATATGATGGAGTTCTGTAGCCAGCCGACAGTGGTGGCCAAGAAGACTTTCCAACTCAGGGACTTTTTCCTGTTCTACCCTTTGAAGGATTTCAGCTGGAGAAAGGCTCCCAACCAACTCGACTCGCTCGGAGGTGATGACCTGTCCCGCGCCATCTATGTTCCGGAGGGAACGAGGGACATCTACTATTCAGCCAAGGACGAGGAAGGAATCAGAAACATCTACAGAACCCACCTTGGGGACTCGCTCTGGTCTGTACCTGCACTGATCAACGAACAGATGACCAGTTCCTCAGATGAGATCTACCCTATGCTGTCCCCTGACGGGCAATCGCTTTACTTCGCGTCCAAGGGACTCTACGGCATGGGCGGCTATGACCTCTACGTCTCGAACTGGAACAAGGAGACTAACGACTGGGACGTGCCGGTGAACATGGGCTTTCCATATTCATCGCCCTATGACGACTTCCTGTTCGCCAACACCGACGACGGCAAGTACTCGATCTTCGCGTCCAACCGCGAGTGCGGACGCGACAGTGTCACGGTCTATGTTCTTGAATATGACAGCATGCCTGTCCGCAAGGCGGTCTCCGATGTGGGCGAGCTGAGGGCGCTGGCCGCCCTTGATCCGGCAGGCGACCCGTCCAGAATCAACAACGGATCGGCCTCCTCCGACAATGCCCAACAGGACGAAGGAACCAAACGGTACATGGACAAAATGCGGGAGGTCAGGGCGTTGCGAGACTCGGTGACAAGATTCAGCAAAAATCTGGACAAGCTGAGATCGGGCTTCGCCACCGCCTCCGACGAGGAAAAGGCCAGGCTCACCGCCGAGATCACAGAGAAGGAGATGATGCTCCCGACCCTTAACGGCAACCTGAACGCCGCCGTGAAGGAGCTTCAGAACATCGAGATGGATTTTCTTGCCAACGGAATCGTGATCGACACGCGGCGGCTCCAGGCCGAGGCCGACAAGGAGATTGTCGGGACAGCCTCCGGCTACACATTCTCCAAAAACAGTTACGGCCCGGATCTTCATCTGGAGATCCTCAAGCCGAAACCTTCGTTCGACTATTCGTTCATGATCCTCCCGGAAGGACGTTTCGCCGAGAGCAACACCCTGCCGGAAGGCATTGTCTATCAGATAAGAATATTCACCCTCAGCAGAAAAGCCTCTGTCTCCGACCTCAACGGCCTGAGTCCTGTGTTCGAGAGGACCACTACAACCGGGAAGCACGCCTATTCCGTCGGGCTTTTCAAGTCCTACAAAGATGCTCTTTCCAACCTTAACAAGGTGAAGAAGAGAGGGTTCCGCGACGCGCAGATCGACGCGTTCCAGAATGGCCAGATCATCGGCGTGTCGAAGGCCAGGGATCTTGAGTCGAAGGTCAGGACCTTGATGATGGTCAGGATCTACCCGGAGAACGGGCAGTCTCTGTCCGAGGAGGCCATCGCGGCGATCCACGAGCATTCGGACAAGGATCTCATCAAGAGCGTCGAGGCCGGAGCCGTGGTGTTCACCGCCGGCCCGTTCGAAGACAAGTCGCAGGTGGACGCCCTTGTCGCCGCCCTGAAGGCCGCCGGAGCCGAGAACATCTCCATCACCGAATCCTCGTCGGATTAACATAGGAGAGGCATTATGAAGAAAGTCGGAAAAGTGCTTGTTGTGGACGACAACGCGGGAATCCGGTCCGCGTTGAAGATTCTGCTGCCTCTGCGGTTCGAGGCGGTGGAGATTCTGCCGTCGCCCTCGCAGCTGATAAGCACCGTCAACTCCTTTCAGCCGGACGTGATCCTGCTGGACATGAATTTCAACACGGACATCAACACCGGCAACGAAGGCCTCTTCTGGCTCAGCGAGTTACGCAGCAACAACCCGAATCAGAAAGTAATCCTGTTCACTGCCTACGCCGACATCTCCCTGGCTGTGGAAGGCATGAAAAGAGGGGCGTTCGACTTCATCGTGAAGCCTTGGGAGAACGAGAGGCTTCTCGCTACGCTGGAAAGGGCGGTGGCGGAGAACCGCAAGGACAGCAGGAAGTCTGATGAATATTCCACCGGACCGACCGGCATGTACTGGGGCACGTCATCAGCGATGGCCGAGATCAAGAAGACGATAGAGAAGATCGGCCCGACGGATGCCGCGGTTCTGATAACGGGCGAGAACGGAACGGGTAAGGATCTTCTGGCCAGAGAGATACACAACCATTCCGAGCGGCGGAACGGCCCTATGGTCAGCGTGGATGCCGGAGCGATTCCGGAGACCCTTTTCGAGAGCGAGCTCTTCGGACACGTCAAGGGAGCGTTCACGGACGCCTATGCCGACAAGGCCGGAAAGGTCGAGTTGGCCGAGGGCGGAACCCTTTTCCTGGATGAGATCGGGAATATTCCTTTACACCTTCAGGCGAAGCTTCTGAGGGTTCTCCAGAACAGGACGATCACGAGGGTCGGCGACACCAAGCCACGCAACGTGAACATCCGCCTCGTCTGCGCCACGAACATGGATCTGCGCCAGAAGGTGCAGGAAGGCTCTTTCCGGGAGGATCTCTTCTACAGGATCAACACGATGAGCATCCATCTGCCGGCCCTGAGGGAGCGCCCGGAAGACATCGTTCCGCTCGCGGAGATATTCATAAAAAGGTTCGACGAGAAGTACCATCGCGAGGTGGAGGGCATCGCATCGGAGGCGAAGGCCGCTTTGAAAGACTGCCATTGGAGTGGGAATATTCGTGAATTACAGAATTGCATCGAGAAGGCGGTGATTCTCTCCGAGGGCAGCGAGCTGACAGATAAGGAGTTGCAGCTGCCTACCGAGGCGCTTGTCGAAGGAAGCGATCAGCCGGTCGAGACCTTGGAGGAGGTCGAGGAGAGAGCGATCCGGGCGGCGGTGGAGAAATATTCAGGAAACATGTCGCTGGTGGCCAAGGCGTTGAATGTCAGCCGCCCGACCCTCTACAGCAAACTCAAGAAGTACGGAATTTAGGAATATGCTTCCGTGGCCTGAAATAGCGATTCTTGCGGGAGCCATCGTGGCGGTGGCTTTGGCCGCGGTGCTGGCAACACGGTACCGCATCCTCAAGAAGGTCACCTATATGCTTGACGCACTGGAGGACAAGGAGACCAACTTCCGTTTCGACGAGAGGGGGCTGGGCAGCCGGAAGATCAACCACACATTGAACCGTATCCGCACCATATTCCAGAAAGAGACCGCCGACATACGTGAGCAGGAAGAATATTACGGGCAGATGCTTGACAAGGCGAAGACGGGCATCGTCGTGCTGGAGTCCGGCACCGATTCTGTGCTCTACACCAACAAGCAGGCGCGGCTCCTTCTGAGCGTGTCGTCGCTTAGCACCCTTCGCCAGCTGGACATCATGAGCCCTTCCTTGAGAGTGGCTTTCGAGAAAGTCGAGGAGGGTCTGGACCAGAAAGCGTCCATCTATTCGGAAAGCTCGCAGACGAACATTTCCCTGTCCGCCACATCGGCGCACATCGGGCGTAAGGACGTGAAAATCATCGCGGTAAACGACATCTCTGAGGCCATCGAGGAGAACGAGTCAGTGTCCTGGACGAGGCTCATCATGGTTCTCACACACGAGATCATGAACACCGTCACACCGATCGCCTCCCTTTCCGAGGCTCTTTCCGAATATGCCGGGACGATCACTCCGCCATCAGACGGGCCGGACCTCAAGGCAGGTCTGGAGACCATCGCCAGTTCGTCCCGTGGTCTTATAAAGTTTGTCAATTCGTACAGGGATATGACCCACGTGGCCGTGCCGGTCAGGAAGGCGTTTTTCGCTCGCGACCTCGCGGCCAAGGTCATCGATCTGAGCCAGCCGGTGTTGACCGCCGCCGGGGCTACCGCTGGATTTGTGGAAAAGACCGAGGACGTGCTTCTGTACGCTGACGAGAGCCAGATCTCACAGATTCTCATCAACCTTGTCAAGAACGCCGCTCAGGCCGGGGCGCGGCACATCGAAATCTCTGCCGAGATTGACAAGAGGGACAACGTCATCATCAATGTGAGCAATGACGGGCCGCCTATCAGCGCGGCAAGCCAGGAGGAGATATTCATTCCGTTCTTCACGACCAAGCCTGAGGGCAGCGGAATCGGACTGAGCCTTTCCCGTCAGATCATGAGGATGCACGGCGGCACCCTCCGCCTCACCCGCTCGGACTCCGAAGCGACTGTTTTCACGCTGATATTCAAGTAAAACTCCTTAGCGTCCGGAAGGTTGCCCCGACGAACCCTCCGCGCTTCGCGCTCCGTCCCTCCCAGCCTGACGGCTGGGCCCCTCCCGCTTATGGCCGCGGGTGGCCAAGGTTCGCTGTGGCAACCTCCCGGCCGCCGCAAAGCGGACCGAGAGAACCCAACCCTACTCGTTCTTGAGGGACTCGACAGGGTTGGTGTGAGCGATCCTCATGGAGCCGATCACGATGACGCTGACGATTATGGCCAGGACGATGATGTCGGCGGCGATGAAGAACAGTGGGTTGAGGGCGATCTTGACGGCGAACTGCTGCAGCCAGTAATGAGCCACAAGCCAAGCCCCGGCATCACCGATAAGGACAGCGACAAGAGCCACTTTCAGCACATCCATCACGAGCATCGACACGATCTCCGAGGATTGCGCTCCGTTGACCTTGCGGACGGCGATCTCGGCGCTTCGGCGGTAGTTCTCGTCACGGACGTAGGAGATGAGGCCGATGACGGCGATCAGAAGGGCGAACAACGCGCCAAGCTCGTAGGTCCTCTTCATCTGCTTCGTTGAATCGTACATATTCACAAGAGTCTCTGAATATGCCTTCACCTCCGCGTCGCTGTCAGGAGCCACTTCCCTGATGGTTTTCTCCACTTTGCGCATGGCTGCGGGAGTGACTTCGCTCAGTTTGATGACAATGGTGTGCATCAGTCCAGACCAGTCATATTTGTCAACATCCTTGTCGGCCTCCGTGTAGAAGTCCCGGTTCCAGCAGAAACGGACGCTCGGACGCTCATCCATATCGGTGACATCCCCGATGACATAGTCCTCATAGACTCCGCAGATGGTGACCTGATCGTGCTCGGAAATGTTGACGATCTTGCCCACAGCCCCGTCAGACCAATCCGCAAAGGCGGCCATCTTGGTCACAAACGACTTGCTGACAGCCACATCGTTCGGTCCCTTAGGAACAGATCCCTCTACAAGACGGAAGCCCATCATATCAAAGAAACCCTCCGAGGCTCCATATTCATCGGCGATGTTAAAAAGCTCACGGTCGTCGCCTGGAAGATAGACATTGTTGCCGGATGCCTTTTCGAATGGCATGGTGTAGGTCAGTTCGGCGGCCTCGACCTCAGGAAGCGAGCGGAGAGCTCCCGCGATGGCGTTCATCTTTGTCTGGTCGTAGGACGGGAATGTCTCGTAGACCAGATTCCGGTACTCGTAGCCAGGGTCGGTGTTCAGCACCTTACGGTACTGGAAGCTTACGATCAGTACCAAGGACACCAACACGGCGTTGATGGCGAACTGGAAGGACAGCAGGGAGATCTTCCAGCGGCGCTTGCTTTCCTTGTAGCCTCTGAAGGCGCTGGAGATAGGGATTCTCGTGAACATCTGAGCCGGAATGATGGCCGACACCAGAAAGACCAACACGACCACGCAGATGACGATCCAGACAGAGAGCGGAGTGATCAGATCCTGGACAGGTACACCGAGCAGAGATTCGATGGCACCTCTGAACGCAAGCACGAGGGCTGCGGCGACCGCAAGCGAGAGACCAAGATTGCAGGCGGTCTCCCTGAGAAGAATCCTGTTGATGTCCCAAGATTCCGCACCATAGCATTTGCGGACTCCGACCTCACGCGCTCTGCGGATGACATCCGAGATGGCCACAAGGACGTAGTTCATAATGGACACAAGCAGCAGCAGAGCGGCGATGATGGCAAGTATGAACACAAGGTTCCTGACCTCCGGCTTCGAGCTGTGCTCGGTGGCCAAAGGCGAAAGGAAGTACCAGAGAGTGAGTCCGCTCTTCTCCATTTCCTCCAAAGGCTGGTGAGCCTTCTGCATCTCGTGGATGGCATCTTTAAGCGACGCGGGATCAACCCCTTCGGCCAACTTGACGAAAGCCACGTACCTGTCGTTGCCGACCCAGTTGGAGAGGCTCCACTTGCTCATCGCCTCGATGGAAAGGATGACATCGGCGTGGATCGATCCGTTCTTAGGGAAGTCCTCATAGACTCCGCAGACAGTCAGCTTCAGATTCGGATTGTCCTCGTTGGCGATCTGCTTGCCGACAGCCGCTCCGACTCCACCAAGTTTCTCGGCGAAAGTCTTTGAGATGGCCACATCGCCGCTCCACGACCTCAACGCCTTTTCCGGCTCACCGGCGAGGAACTGGCGATTGAATATCCTGAAAAAGCAGGAATCCGCTAAAAGGTGCTCGGCCGCCACCTTGCTTCCATCGTCATCGATGATGAAATTCTCGCTGTTGAATATGCTGGTGAACCTTGTGGCCTCCAGCACTCCCGGCACCTCGGCCTTGAATCCCGGAGCGATGGCTCCGCTGACCTGACCGAAATCCTTATCCTCACCTTGCATAACGGCGCCGGTGCGGATCTTATAGATTCTGTCAATGTCCTTATAGACATTGTCGTACGAAAGTTCAAAGCAGACCTTGGCGATCAGGATGACGGCTATCGCCATCCCGACTCCCAAGGACAAAACCTTGATGATCAAATCACTTTTTCTTCTCATACCCATTCCTCCACATGGAGGCTAATCTTTTATCGTTCAATATCTTGCTTGCATATCCTCCTCCCGATTCCAGCGGTGAGGACACATCATTATATTCCTAATCTTCAATCGTTTAGGCTCCACTGAATATTACTACTCAATCCAGAAGGTTGCCGCAGCGAACCTTGGCCACCCGCGGCCATAAGCGGGAGGGGCCCAGGCGCAGCCTGGGAGGGACGGAGCGCGAAGCGCGGAGGGTTCATCGTGGCAACCTTCCGGATTGAAGACATAGCACGCTATTCCTTCTTCAGCTCGATGGCCGGGTTGGTGCGGGCGGCGCGGACAGCCTGCCAAAGGACAGAGAGGACGGCGATGAGGGCTGTGAACAGACCGGCCACCGCGAAAATCCACCAATGGAGACCGATGCGGTAGGAATAGCCGTTCAGCCAAGTGTGCATCAGGTACCACGCCACCGGGACGGCGATGACGAACGCCACACCGATCATCTTCATGAACTCGGCCACAAGGCCCCACAGAACAGAGTTATAGTCAGCGCCATAGACCTTCTTGAGAGACACTGTCCTGCGTTCCTGCTGCATGTAGTACGAACTCATCGCCACAAGACCCAGAGCCGAGACAAACAGCGAAAGGATTGTGAATATGACCATGATCTCCAACACCCTGTTCTCGGAAGCGAACACAGCCTTGATGTCATCCTCGACATAGCTGGCATCGAATAACTTATCCGGGTACAATTCGCTAAAGACCGCTTTGACCCTTGCGAAAGCCTCTTTGTGATCCGGCGTGGTCTTCACAAGAATCGTCCACGGCCACTTCCCGGCAGGATATTCATCATACTGGTAGATCAACGCAGGATGCTGTTCCTCCAGCAACGGCTTGATCTTGAAGTCGTAGTAGATTCCGCCTATCTGCCATGTGCTGTTGGACTTGGTCGTGAACTCCGTGGCGGTCTCGTCTATTTCGAGGATTCCGTAGGCATATTCATTCAGCCAATAACTGTTCGGACTGTGGTTGTCCTGTTTCTTCCTGATGCCGAGGATATTGAAATAGGCACTGTCGCCCTTAACCAACTGGAACGAAGCCTCTCTTCCACTTTCTGTGGACATAGTCAAGTTGTTGGTCATGAACATAGGATGTCCATCTCCAAGTCCGACAGCTTCGACGCAACTCTCAGCCTTAAGTTTGTTGATGAGTGGCGTCAAATCACCTGCAAGGCCGAACTGATTGCTGATGGTGATCTGATCCTCAGTATTGTAACCCACCGGAGCATTGATCATAGAGCGGATCTGGAGGAACATCGTGAACGCCGTCACAAGCATCACGACCGTGATGACATTCTGAATGACAATGATGACCTTGCTGTAAAGTGTCTTGGTCTTGAGCCTGAGCGTTCCTCGGACAATCTCGATCGGCTCGGCCTTCTGGATGATAAGCGCGGGAACTATGCCGGCGATGACCCCTACCAAAACCGTGAACAGGACGCAGACAAGCACGCTCACCGGAGAGATTGCCTTGAAGATAGAGATGTCATAGTTCAACACCTTCGAAGCCGCCGGGGAAATGGCCTCGCCAAGCAGGACGGCGATGACCATAGCGGCCGCGCAGATTATGGTGCTCTCGACAATCATCTTCATGAATATGCCGCCTTTCGTCGCCCCGATGAGCCTTCTGGTGGCCATCTCCTTGGCACGGAAGCCGGAGAGAGCCGTGGTCATATTCACATAGTTCAGGATGGCGAACAGAAGCAGCAGGAAGCACATTCCGGCAAGCAGCATCACTGTCGTCTTGTTGCCAAGACGCAGACTGTCATTATAGTCCTCATTGCCGTCCGACAGGAAATAGACATCACGTAAAGGAATGATTCTCACGTCATTATCACCTCCGCCGTAGTCTGACATATATCTCCAGAAATTCTCCCGGCACCATTTAAGAATATCATCGTGTCTGGCCGGAAGATCGGCGTTCGGATAAGCCATCACAAAGCAGGTGGATGATCCGGCGTTGGACATCCGCTCGTCATTCGCCAGATTGGTGATGGTCATGATCTCTCCGCGCAGGAATATGTCGCACGGCCTGATGATGGAGTTCTCAATGTCCTTGAACACACCTGAGACTGTCAGGTTGCTTACCGTTGAGTCAGCGCCGTCGAAACGGATCTCACGTCCAACCGGATCCCTGTCCCCGAACTGAGCCTTGGCGAAAGACTCACTGATCAGGACTCCGCTTATCGAGGCCTTCCACTCACTGAAGTCGCCCTCCACGAGAGGGAAACTGAACATATCGAAAAACGACGAGTCAGCGTAAGAAGTCCTGGCGTTCACGATGTTGCCGTCGATCTTGTACTCCTGCATTCCGTTGCTGGAATATGAAGCTGACCTCTCAATCTCCGGAAAGTTAGCCTTCATGTGGCGGGACAGCCAGTAAGCGGACGAAAGGGTCTCTTTTTGTGCGATGATGTAGATCCTGTCGGCGTTCTTTTGGAACGAGTCAGTGCTCAGCTGACTGGTGACGTACACGGCCAGAAGCAGGACAAACGCCATCGAGAGGCTGAGTCCCAGAAGGTTGACCGCGCTGTAAAGTTTGTTGCGCTTCAAGAAGTTAATGAAACTGTTCATAATCCATTCACGGCCTCGCGGAGGCCAACTTTTTGTTTTTCATTCTTTTGCTTCCCTATCCTCATTCCCGCTTCATGCAAGAGGACATCCAAGCATATTCCTAATGGTCAATCACTTATCCTCCACGGATTTTTACCCGTTTGGAAATCCCATCCAGAAGGTTGCCACGACAAACCCTCCGCGCTTCGCGCTCCGTCCCTCCCAGCCTGACGGCTGGGCCCCTCCCGCTTATGGCCGCGGGTGGCCAAGGTTTGCTGTGGCAACCTTCTGGATGAACCGAGACAAAGTATTAAGGAGTTTGACTATGAGATTCAGGCAACCTTCCGCCAATAATATCTTAAACGTGAGGGGCGGCGCTTATGGGTGGTATAATTACATTATCTACTGTCAAGTCCGTAGTGACGATTCATCAGCTCTCGTCAAGTAATCAGCCGTCCCTCACGAGCAAGATTCAACGCTAAAGCTCGTTCTTCACGTCGGAGACGATCTGGCCGTCGAACAGGTCGATGGTGCGCTGTGCCACGGCGGCGTCTCTCTGGGAGTGAGTCACCATAACAATGGTCGTACCTTCCTTGTTGAGCTCGCTGAGGAGATCCATGACCTCCTTACCGTTCTTGGAGTCCAGGTTACCTGTAGGCTCATCGGCGAGGATCAGTTTCGGACCTGCGACCACGGCACGGGCGATGGCCACTCTCTGCTGCTGACCTCCGGAAAGCTGCTGAGGGAAGTGCTGGGCTCTGTGGCTGATGGCCATTCTCTTCATAATCTCGGTGACCTTCTGCTTACGCTCGGCCGCGGAGATGTTCAGGTACCTCAACGGAAGCTCGATGTTCTCATAGACATTCAGTTCATCGATCAGGTTGAAGCTCTGGAACACGAATCCGATGTTGCCCTTACGGAACTTGGTGCGCTCCTTTTCCTTGAGCTGGCTGACCTCCGTGCCGAGAAGTTCGTAGGAGCCTCCGGTAGGGTTGTCAAGAAGGCCGAGGATGTTCAGAAGGGTTGACTTACCGCAACCGGAAGGACCCATGATGGCGACGAATTCTCCGTCAGCGATTTCGAATGAAACTCCATTGAGGGCTGTTGTCTCGATCTCCTCTGTTCTGAAGACCTTGGACAGATTGTTGACTTTAATCATAGCTTTGAAAATTTTTATTTGTTATTGTTTATATTCATTAATCAATTAGAAGACAAGCACATCGCTGTCGCCGTAGTTGTCGTAGGAGGAGGTGATGACCTTCTCGCCAGGCTCCAGCCCTTCAAGCACCTCATAGAACTGAGGGTTCTGACGACCGATGCGGATCTCGCGCTTGACAGCCTTGCCTCCATCCTTGCTGACCACATAGATCCACTTGCCTCCCGTCTTCTGGTAGAATGTCCCGCGAGGGATGAGGACCGCCCGCTCCGGCTGACCGAGCTGAAGGTTCAGGTAATATGTCTGGCCGGTCCTGATGTTGTCGGGCTGCTGGCCCTCGAACTTGAAGTCCGCCTGGAACTTGCCGTCACGCACCTCCGGATAGACCTTGCGCACCTGCGCGTCGTACTTCTCGCTCTGACGCTCAAATGTGGCGTCGAGTCCCGGAACCACACGGTCAATATAGTGTTCATCTATCTTAGCCTCAATCTTGTAGCTACCCTCGGAGTTGATCTGGCCGATCTTGGTGCCGGCACCTATGTATTGGCCAAGGTTCGCATCCAGAAGTCCGAGAACCCCGTCGATCGGAGCCTTGATCGTAAGGCTCTCCTTGCGGCGGCGTATGAGTTGCATGTTCATCTTCATATTGTCAAGACTCTCGCGCAGACTCAGGAGTTGGGTCGAACGGTAGAGACTGTCCTGCTCCATGCTCTTGAGAGTCAGGTCAAGGTTCTGCTGCGAAAGCTCATAATCCTCCTGGGCCTTGAGGTAATCCTCCTTTGAGATGAGCTTCTCCTTGTAAAGCTGCTGGTTCTGCTCGAATGCCCTCTTGTTACGCCTGGCCTCGGAGGCGTAGCGGAGACGGTTCTGCTCATGGGAGAGTTTCTGCTGCTCCATCGAGATCATCGTGTTACGAAGGATGTTCTCCTTTTCCGCAAGCTCAGCCTCGGCGTTAAGTATCTGAAGGTCAAGGTTATCATTGGACAGCACAAGAATCGGTTCCCCGGCCTTCACTGTGGATCCCTCCTCGACGATGATCTTCTGGACGGTACCGCCTTCGAGCGGGCTGATCTGGATTGTGACCATTGGCTGTACCTGACCGCTCACACGGATATAGTCGTTGAACTGTCCGTCAGTCACCTGGCTGACCGTGATCGTGTCCTTGTCAACCCTGAGGGTCTTGGAATTGTCTCTGAACACGAGGTAGAGCACGAACACTACCACGATGGCTCCAAGCCAGTAAGGCATCGCCTTTTTTGTGAAGGCTGATCTCCAACCTTTTTTCTTTTCGATTATCTTGTCCATAATTGTTGTTATTTCCGTTTGCTTTAATTCGTCTTTAGCGGCTCTTCGACACACTCGGCGACCGTGATGTTTTTGTCCTTTCGGCGCTTCAACGGTTGGCAAGTCTGCCGAACAACGGCGACCGACGCTGTCATATTCATTGATCAATATAATCCACCCCGTTGTAGTAGTTGACCACGCTGCGCTTGATGAAGTAGGTCAGGAGCGAGTTCAGCCGCTGGGCGTTCGCCTCAAGGTAGTTGTTCGAAGCTGTCTGGAACTCGATCGGCGAGATCAGCCCCTGCTCCAACTTCTTCATATTCAATGAATATGCCTCCTCCTGCACATCGGACTTCCTTTGTGCCAGAATATAGGCGGCAGACGCTCCGTCGCGATCCTGGACAGCCCTGCGCACCTCGGCTGAGATGTCCCTCATCTTCTGGTCGTACTCGGCGGACGCCTTGGCGACGGCGTTCTTCTTCCTGGCGATGTTGCTGTGGCGCTGGAGTCCCGAGAAGATCGGAATATTCAGGGACAACTGGACATATTCACCTCCGTTGTTCTTGAATTGGGTCTGGAACGGATCCGAAGCCGTGCCGCTTCCAGGGTAAGTGAAATAGGTCGTAGACCATCCGGCATAGGCACTGAGCGACGGGAGCAACTGCCATCTGGCGGTGTTAAGTTCCCGTTTTGCATTCATGAGGTTGAACCTTGCGACACGGGCTGCCGGATTATTGCTTTGCGCAAAGTCCACCATGTCTTCCATCGCAAGGGAATCGGTCAGAACCCGCTCGCCGTCAATGGTAGCCGGAAGGGTCGTGTCGATGACAAGTTCCTGTGGCTCAGACCAGAACATCACGTCCTCAAGGGTAATCTTCGCATCGTTGAGCTTGTTGTTGGCCTCAACGAGTTGGTACTGCTTGTCTGCAAGGTTGGAATCCATCTCGACGACATCGGCATGGCCTTTCTGTCCGAGTTCCTCTTGACGGCGAGCCTTGGCGAGGGATTCCTCGGCGACCTCGACCTGAGACTTGTAAATATCAGCCAACTGGCTGTAATAAAGCACGTTGCAGTAGGCTTCCATCGTGGCGAGACAGATGTCAGCCTCGATCTGGTCTTCCTGCGAGTTGCCAAGAGCGATCGAAGTCTTGGAGATCCTCAGGTTGTTAACGGCCTTGAATCCGTTGAAGAGAGTGATGCCGGCGCTGACACCATAGCTGTTGTGGAAAGATGTTGTGGTGACGTAAGTGTTGGTCTTAGGGTCAACGGCACGTCCGAAATTGTAGTAGGCCGAGCCGCTTCCGCTGATCTCCGGAGTGAAGGCATCGAAGATCGCGTCCCTTCTTGCAAGCCGGGCGTCATCGTTGGCCGCCTGCAGAATCCTCACCTTGGTGCTGTTGCTGATCGCATATTCCATGCACTCCTTCAGCGTCATCGGAGTCGGAAGCGGCTCCCCATTCCCAGGGATCGTCCCCTCGGCCACAGGTGCGGCAAGCGCCGGAACGGCACTAAGCAAAACCGTCAGCATAATGAATATTGTTTGTGACTTTTTCATGTTCTTCACCATTTATTTCCAATTCGGTAAAAGTCACAAGCATTTGGCGTGCCAAATAATTAACCACACTATCATTCAATAATTTAGCACATTTGAATATTTCCGGAAGTGTAAAGAAATTTAACACTATGTGTAAAGAAACTTTACAGTTCCCGGATTTCGCGAATCTGTTTTGCGGCGGAGGATTCTCTTATGCCAGCCGTTTAGAGACTATTTTTGATTTGTTTATGCACTAATTTGTTGCACGCCCACAATAACAGAGATGGTTCCTGAAAATAAGATTCGTATTTCAGAGAACATCTTCTTTGACAACAACACTAAAAGGTATGTTTATAATGATAAACTACCATTGACAAAAAGCAATATTGAAATAGATACCTTCAGACTCCGCTAACTAGACAAAAAACAAGAAATATGTTAAGAAAGCTGCTACTTACTATCGGATTTGCTTTATTGTTTTTTATAAGGCCATTGGAGTCAGGCGCACAGGTGCCGGTCACAATCAAATGTGAGAATAACGCCAAGACGGTCACTGACATCAGAGTGCAGATCACCTTCCCGTCCGGTGAAATGAAAGCGTATGACGGGAAGAATCTGGAAAGCGAGGTTCTGGAATATCACATAGAAGGAACCGGAGAATGTAAACTGTTCATCCATTTCAAAGAGGAAGGAGTCAAGGCACCTACTTTCATCTCCAAAAAATTCATGATTTCCGGAGAAGAAAAAAGAATCGATGTCTACACTTCAATGAATCTCAGGAGCATGGTGATTCCTTGTAACTCAGAGTACTCAAACAGAAAGTACTGCATCCTGTTCATAAAGAAGATTTATCCTGAATGTCCGGAAGGGCGATACCCTAAAGGATATGAGAACGATTCTGAGCGGACGAATCTCTGGGAATATTCCCTCCAAAGCATAGTTCAAAAATAGCAGGCAAACAGGCTCCCTGTACGTAAAACAGTTGTCTGGCGTACCAAGGGGACTTAAACCCACGACCGGTACAGGATAGAGCCCTCTGGCGTACCAACGGTTTTCCGGCAACACAGGAGACAGAGAAAAAGAAATACCCCCAACATTCCTATTCACCAAAGTTCCTCGGCGCCGCCGTAATAGTCATAGACATCCTGATAGTCAAGGTTGAGCTGCTCCAGAATCTCCTCCGAGGAAAGGCCGGTTACGATGCTCCTTCCACCGGAATTCTGCACCACACCATCTCCCCGTCCACCACCATCAAACAACGACCTTCCCCGCAGACCTACCGGATGGTTCAGAACCGTGTCCACCGGCCGGATGGCATATTCATAGTACCGCACCGGCCTACTCTTCATCGCTTCCACCTCCCTCAGATGCCGCTTTTCCCCAATCATCGCCACCACCGCCAACGCCACCGGCAGAAGCAGCACCGCCGTCACCGCCAACTTCTCTTTCAATGAATATGTCTCATCGGGGTCTTTGCGCATCACTTTTCTTTGATTTCCTTAACCCATATAGAAAACAGCTCTTCTTGAGTAAGATGAGTGTTTGCCGAACTAGTACTTGGCATCTCCACATTCAAACAACCATAATCCAAAGCCTTCTTGTAAGCCTTTCCGCCATTGAACAAAACCTTCTTTATGGACGGATTAGAATCGATAAGTGACTGTACATCATTCTGCTCCCCATTCTTAATATTAGAGTCCAAACTACCTTTACGTTCTGCCGAAGCATAGACATCCCACAACGCAATATGAAGCTGGTCCAACAAATTCAGCCTTTTTGAATAATCTTCCGGCAAAGGTTTGTCTGCTGCCTTAGCGATTATCTTCCAAAAACGGTTGCTACGATTAGCATAATACTGCTGAAGACGCAACGATTCTTTTCCAGGCATGGTGCCAAGAATTAATATACGAGGCGAAGCAGGAACATAGGCCTCTAAACAAGCACAATTTTTCATTGATTCTATCTTCTGATCATTAGTTTTGTCGAATCGCCGCTCTGATAACAAAGATTTATCTCCTTCTGAAATATGCCCACAACCACCATTTCCCCCAATAATAGTGATTTTACCGCTTTTGACCAACTGTTTGAAATCATTGACGTCAAACTCATCACCAGCATTATTCTTGAAATCCGAACAGTGAAAACCGAACTTACGGATTTTCGCACGAATTGACTTTTTGCCTGATTTATCAGACCTTACTTTACTTTTGAGAAGTCTCACTATAGCTTCGTATTCTTCTTTAGTAAATATATCTTTTCCTTTCATAGGATAATGTTATATTAGATCATACAGACAATAATAACTCCACAGGAATATTCCCTCTTATCTTTCGACTTTTTTAAGCCCCTCCACCTGTGCCTCCAACTTATAGACCTCATTCAAGATCGCAAGAGCCGGAGAATATGCCCATCCTTTGATATAATTTCTCATCTCTGTTGTCGTACTAACACCCTTCTCGTATGCACAATAGAGTTCCTCTATGGACAATTTAAAGTGTTTTTTAGTATCACACCTAATACCATCAATACGATTCCCTATTAGTTTCAAGTCCTTATAAAGATGGCCTTTGACACTTTTGGCAATGGAAATTTTTCCAAGGCATTCAATAAATTCACTTGGCGTAAACATAGCACAACTATTTATAAATTAATAAATCATTTATTCCGTTCCAACGCTGCCGCCCAGATAGCGTTCATCCGGTCCTTGAGGGACTGGGGTGCGAGGATTTCAACGGAGGAGCTTCGGGAGAGAAGGGCCATCACGAAATCGTTGGTTATCTTAAGGCGGAGAGTCACTTCTACATATTCCTCGGTCTCTTCGATTTTTTGAGAGGTATGAATAGGAAGGGTTTTGATAAAACGGCCATCCAAAGGACTGAACCTCAAGCGGATGTCCTCAACAGGCATCTTAGGGTCATCCCAAATACCGAAGCAATCGCGGAAAAGATTCCCGGCACGGACACTCTCGTCTCGGATGAAATCCTCGTCAAGCACCTTGAAGGATTTGAACCTGCCCAACTCGAAGCACTTCAGGACTCCCTCAACCATCGCCACAAGATACCAGCGGTTCTGCGACTGCTTCAGGAAATACGGCTCGGCGAGATATTCCGCCTCCTTGCCTCCAAGCCTTGGCAATGAATATGAAAAACGCACCTTCCGTCTTTGCTTTATCGACCTTAGAATTTTCTGAATATCAACGCTGAACGTCATCCTCCTCTGTTCCGGAATGATATAGTCACGTGTCCCGGAGTCCGAGCCGACAGTACTCAGGATCTCGATCTCTGAAAGAAGTTCCTTGAACCGATCGGTGTAAACGGGGTCTCTGCCCACTATGCAATACCCCTTCCCTTTGACATTCTGAATCTCCATTCCGAAGACCTCCTCAATGGTCTTGATGTCACGCTGAAGAGTCCGCAAAGTGTAGGGACCGTTCTCGGCCATATCACCTGACATGGCCTCCAGCAGATCCTCTTTGCCGACATATTCACAGATGCCGCTGAGTTTGTTCACTATTGCGCTTAACCGCTTGATCTGGTTCAACATATTCAGAAGTGTTTGCCGCAAATATAACAATCAAAAGCGACAAAATCTGTCGCAATGAAGAGAAATGTACATCAAAATGATTCCGCTATGCCGCCAAAGGAGATTCAGGTCGAAAAATTGTCACTCAGGCCATGAGGAAGGACGTTCAATGATAGAAGTCACAAAGTGAATATTAGGTTGGAACACAAGACAGTTGTTTGGACATAGTTAGCGTTTCGTGCAGGAAAGGAGTTCCTGAGGTACCAAATGGACACGGGACAGCAGTTGGTACAGAAAATGGGTTCCTGGGGTACCAACGAGGCCTGGGACAGTGGTTGGTACAGGAAAACGCACTGTGGTGTACCAAAGGATGGCGAGACTGTTTGGTACCCGAGAATGCATTGTGGCTTGCCGACCTGGAAGAGATAACACAACTGGACAAACTTGCGATATTAAGCAGTTTGTCCATCGAAACGGCAATCCACCGGAGAAACTGTGCAATATCACCAGTTTGTCCAATTAATAGGGCTCTCACCGGACAAACATAAACGGTGGTTCGACTTCTCCGGTAAAAAGACATTCCGATGGACAAAATTTGATGCGAGACCGGAGTGTGGGAAGTCAATGGGTGGGGATAGGGCAAGTGTTGCGTAAGGCAGACAGCGGAACAAGGCGACAAAAAAAGAATTTTCAAATTTTGGTAACGTGCAAAATTTGAAAATTCTTTTTTTGTCGCCGCTGCGCATAATCATCGGTCATGAATGTCGCTTCGATGGTTGGTTAGCGTTGTCGAACCAGAAGCTCAGCGACGTGTCAATGAAACCTTTCACAAGACGCTTCGAAAGGCTCAGCGACCGAACTTATAGGCACAGTGGCCGAATGGTAAGCTAAGCGACCAGACGGACAGATCACTTACGCGAGACGCTTTTCGAGACGCTCGCGGATGGCGGCGATGAAGTCGGCGGAGTTCTTTACCTGAGGAGTCACGCCTTCCATTAGGTTGGCGAGATCCTTGGTCACGATGCCGGCGTTGAGGGTGTCGAAGCAGGCGGCCTCAAGCTGGTCGGCATAGTTGACAAGCTCTGGAATGTTGTCCATCTCGCCTCTCTTGCGGAACGCACCGCTCCACGCGAAGATCGTCGCGATCGGGTTCGTGGAGGTCTCCTCGCCCTGGAGGTGCTTGTAGTAGTGACGGGTCACGGTGCCGTGGGCGGCCTCGTACTCGTACTTGCTGTCAGGGCTGACAAGAACAGAGGTCATCATGGCAAGGGAACCGAAGGCCGTGGAGACCATGTCGCTCATCACGTCACCGTCGTAGTTCTTGCAGGCCCAGATGAAACCACCCTCGCTGCGCATCACACGTGCGACCGCGTCATCAATAAGGGTGTAGAAGTACTCGATGCCGGCGGCCTCGAAAGCGTCCTTGTACTCTGCGAACACCTCCTCGAAAATCTCACGGAAACGTCCGTCGTACTTCTTGGCGATGGTGTCCTTGGTGGCGAACCAGATGCTCTGCTTGAGGTCAAGGGCGTACTTGAAGCAAGCGTGGGCGAAAGAACGGATGGAAGCGTCGGTGTTGTGCATTCCCTGGAGAACGCCGGGACCCTTGAAGGTGTGGACTATCTGCTCCTCCCTTTTGCCGCTCTCGCCTTCGAAGATGAGCTTGGCGACTCCCGGCTCCTCAACGCGGATGTCAACACTCTTGTAAACATCACCGTAGGCGTGACGGGCGATGGTGATAGGCTTCTTCCAGAACTTCACTGCCGGAGAGATGGAAGGGATGGTGATCGGCGTGCGGAACACCGTTCCGTCCAGCATCGAACGGATCGTTCCGTTCGGGCTCTTCCACATCTGATGCAGGTTGTACTCGGTCATACGCTTGGCGTTAGGAGTGATGGTGGCGCACTTCACGGCAACACCGTACTTCTTGGTGGCGTTGGCGGAGTCGATTGTCACCTGATCGCCGGTCTCGTCACGATGAACGAGGCCGAGGTCATAGTATTCTGTCTTCAGATCAACAAATGGAATGATAAGCTCATCCTTAATCATCTTCCACAGGATCCTTGTCATTTCATCACCATCCATCTCTACGAGAGGAGTGACCATCTGAATTTTTTTCATAATTGAATATTAAAAATTAAAGTGTTTTACGAATATGATTACCTGGGCGCCTCAGGCTTGCAAGCCCCTAAAATGGACGCAAGCCTAAAGTGCGCGATTATGATTATTTGCTCTTCTGGGCGGCGTAGAAGTTCATCAGGCAACCGTCGGCGAGAATCTCCCTCTCGTCAGCGGTCAGATTCTGGAAGTAGAGATGAATGTCCTTCACACCTTCGGCGCTGATCACCTTGGCGTCAATCTCCTCCTTGCCCGAAAGGATGGCCTCACGGATGCCGGGAACATAGACGAAATCGCCGGCTACATATTCAAAAGGAGTCTCCTTTGAGATGGTGAAAGGAACGATGCCCCAGTTGATGCAGTTGCTGCGGTAACGCTTGGTGGCATATTCATAGCAGATGTTGGCGTCGCCGCCGAGCACCTTCTGGCAGGAAGCGGCCTGCTCGCGGGCTGAGCCGTCGCCAGGCTTGTTGGCGAACACGCATGAGCCGAACGAGGTGTCCTCCGGCTTGGCGCCAACCTTGGCGAGGGCGTCGAGAACGTGCTGCGGAGCCTTGCCGGCGCGGCGCTCAAGATCCTCCGCCTGGATGCGCTTGCTGATCCCGACATATTCAGGAACACGGCGAGAGAGAGCGAACTCGGAGAGTTTCAGCGGGTTGGAACGGTAGCTGGAAGTCTCGCCCGAAGGGATGAGCTCGTCGGTCGTGGTGACAGGGTCGTGGATGACAGCGGCGAGTTCGAGGAGCATGTTATCCTGCATCGGGTACATCTTAGGCCAGTCCTTGATGTTCGGTCCGTAGCGGAGCTCGACGGTAGGGTCGGCCTTGCCGAATCCGTAGTAGATGCGGCTCTTGTAGATGCGGTCGTCGAAGGAATATGGCTTGTGCGTGTCTTCGTACTGGATGTCAGTGGCTGCCGTGATGACTCCACCGTTGGCGGCTGTGGCGGCGATCGAGCGCGCGTCCATCAGGCAGACAAGCGAAATCTGTCCCTGGCCAGGCTTCGAGCCCTCGCGGTTAGGGAAGTTACGTGTAGTGTGACGGATCGAGAGTCCGTTGTTGGCAGGAACGTCACCGGCTCCGAAGCAAGGGCCGCAGAACGCCGGCTTGATCACAACACCGGCCTCAAGCAACTCCTCGGCGATGTGATTGCGGGTGGTCGCGAGATAGACAGGGGTTGACTGTGGGTAGGCGGACATCGTGAAGTAGTCGTTGCCGATGGTCTTGCCCTTCATGATCGCGGCGGCCTCGCTGAGGTTGTCGTAGGTACCTCCGGAGCAGCCGGCGATGATGGCCTGGTCGGCGAACGCCTTGCCGTCCTTCACCTTGCTCTCAAGATTGATGGTGATCTTGTCGCCAAAACGCTTCTTGGCATCCTCCTCCACTTTCTTCAGGATTCCTTCCGGATCAGCCTGGAACTCGTGGATCGTGTAGGCGTTGGATGGGTGGAACGGAAGGGCGATCATGGACTCCTGCTTGGAGAGATCGATGCGGATCATCGCGTCGTAGTAAGCGATCTCGCCCGGCTGGAGCTCTTTGTAAGCCTCAGGACGCTCGTGCATCCTGTAATACTCCTCAACCTTCTCGTCCGTCACCCAGATAGAGCTCAGACAGGTGGTCTCGGTGGTCATCACATCGATTCCGTTACGGAAGTCGGTAGGGAGGGAAGCCACGCCAGGGCCGGCGAACTCAAGCACCTTGTTCTTCACGAAACCGTTCTCGAACACGGCCTTGACGAGGGAGATGGCCACGTCGTGAGGGCCGACACCCTTCTTAGGCTTGCCTTCGAGCCAAACCAGAACAACCTCAGGAGCGTTGATGTCCCAAGTGTTGTGGAGGAGCTGCTTCACAAGCTCACCGCCACCTTCGCCCACACCCATGCAGCCGAGCGAGCCGTAGCGCGTGTGGCTGTCGGAGCCAAGGATCATGCGGCCGCAACCGGCGAGAGCCTCGCGGACATATTGATGAATGACAGCCTGGTTGGCAGGAACATAGATACCACCGTACTTCTTGGCAGCGGAGAGACCGAAGATATGGTCGTCCTCGTTGATGGTACCGCCGACAGCACACAGAGAGTTGTGGCAGTTGGTCATCGCGTAAGGGATAGGGAACTTGTCAAGTCCGCTGGCGCGGGCTGTCTGGATAATTCCGACATAAGTGATGTCGTGTGAAGCCATCGCATCGAACTTGATGCGCATCTTCTTGCCTTTGCTTCCGTCCACATCGTGGGCACGGAGAATTCTGTAGGCGATAGTATTTTCGCGGGCCTCATCGGCAGATGGCATTCCT
>ULIX01012155.1_pt1 | contig 30308 bp, 23 predicted proteins | sample 1950721 | NCBI WGS metagenome assembly ULIX01 (sample SAMEA4835459, study PRJEB28245) | human gut metagenome | biome: gut microbiome; material: fecal sample | place: Denmark | collected 2008
TGATGAGGTTCAGCGGTCCGAGAATGATGTTATATCATCCATTGGAGGCGTTGCGCTATATCTTGTCAAGATAAAATACGACAGTTCCCGCAAAACAATCGTCTTGTGGGAACTGTCGTATTTGCGTCTTGCCTGACTACTTGAGTTCGGCGATAGACTGTTTGCGGAACTCTTTTCCGAGTTTCTCGAGTTCGAGTGTTGCTTTGCGTGCGCGTGCAGCAGCTGCCTTGTTTCCTTCTGCTGCCTTTGCGAGTTCAGCCTGAAGAACGGCCATAACCTCGTTAATCTTTGCGATTGTCTCTTTCATATTCGTCGTATTTTAATATTGTTCGTTGTAACAAAGGTAACGATTTTTCTCGAAAGGCATCGCCAGAAAATAGGATAAAAATGCCTTTGAAGGCTATATAAGTAGCATGATTCGCCCTTCTGATTTAACGAAAGTTTCTGGATGATGCATCACTACAGCATATACTTGTGCTGAAGTGACCGGCTGACCATCCTTGAGGACACATAGCCGCTTGTTATTGATAATATCCGCAATCTGCTCTGTGCGTAAACCTCCGTTACGCTCCGCAAGAACATATAATATGGCTTCTTCTATCTTCACCGCAACATTGACTTAGGTTGTTATAATCCAAGCACATTCCAGAACTCTTCCGGGGCTGCCACAGGCGAAACCTGGTATAGGGATATTTCTCCTTGATAGTTTTTGTAAATATTCCTGACATCATCGCCAATAGGCTGCAAAAACACGTTAAGTTTGGCAATGTTGCAATATATTGCCGTATTTAACGAACTATTGTATTAGTATATGAAGATATAAAAAGAATTTAACGTGTATTACCACATTCTAATGTCTCAAAGTATACTATTACCCATATCTGTCAAGAAGTATTTTTGGTATCGATGCCTCAAGTTTTCAGGGTGGGTCATATTTACCCAACCTCGCTCTAGCATTGGATTCAAAACAGACTTTCGGAAACTCTCCTTGTCTTTATAGCCACAAACCGCCATCAAATCCACCAATGGATGAGTACCTTCACTCAATAATTCCAATACTTTCCGTTCATTGTCGGTTGTTGCCGGTTTCATGTCGGTTCTTGTCGGTTTCTTGTCGGTTTCTTGTCCGTTGTTATCGGTTATTCCTGCATAAGGGATTGTGATTCTATACACATCCTGCTCCTCAATCATCGGTTCTTTACCGTCAGAAAAGAGGGGCGTATACTTGAACATCTTTTTGGTTCCGCTACCCAATTCTTCTACTATGCCCATCTGTGAGAAGACGTTTGCTATGATCGGATTTTTGCGGTGGGGTTTTAGGGTCTCCAGGTCAATGCGTCCGTATACATATGGCACGTTCCAGTTTTCTGTCTCTATTCTGTCGTTCCAGATGGTCAGTGTGGTTGGATATGCACTAGAATACTCTCTATGGATAAGCATATTGAGACATACCTCTCGCATAATTTTATCTCTCAAAGAGAACCTCTGCATTCCTTCTATATAGGGTTTCTCAGGCAAATGCTTTTGGATGAACGCCATCATCTGACGATATGCGACCATAAGGTTCTCCTTAACCTGAATGCGATCGTCATAAAGTTCTGTATTCTGTACCCTACATAAGAGGTCAATACAATATTGTGGTAAAACGCTGGCTATTGTGTTCCTTTTGCCGAAAAGTAGGATAGCTGCCAATGTTATGCCTTCCTTGCCCGTATCTGGATCGACCATTATCATCTGTCCCGAACGCAACATAGCTCCATTGTCCATTTTCAGCCACTCGTGATCAGGATTGTCTGACTTAATCATGAGGCGCATATATTCCATTGCTTCCTCATCGAGGTCTTTTACCCCAAAAACGGGATAGACCCGGTCTTCTGTCTTGAGTTTGCTCTTGCGGATGAAGAGGTTGGCAATCTGCTCTGTGCTGCGAAGTATGAAATCACCATCACGATTGCGGTCGTAGTATTCGCCTTTGTATGTGTGTGCTTGGGTACTCTCAGGCACATAGCAATGAATTAGGTTCAAACCATCCAATTTAAGAGTTTTGAAATCGAGATAATATGTAGGTTTAAACAATTGAGGGTTATTCATATCCTTGGCGAGGGTATCTAGCTGTTCCTGTAAGCTTTCGTCACTTACGCCAAAAATTTTTCCATTGTTGTCGGCTCCCAAAACGATATGCCCACCTCTTCGGTTTAGGAAGGCACAAATGCTTTCGTATACAGAACGCGCCAATTTCATCTGAGATTGTTTAAACTCTATCTCTGTGTTCTCACCAATGGCAAGTATTGTTTTTATATCGTCAGTTGACATATATTTCACTTGGATTTAATTATATTCTACCATCTTATTTTGACCTTATCCAGCATAAACGAGCACTCGGTTATGCCGTATCAGGCGTATTTACGGATACACTAATACATATTAATTTCTTTAAAACGCTAGGCTATCGTTACTTTATGTAATTTATCCCTTTACTACGGCCTAACCCTATCGCTCCTTCTGTATTTTAATAAGGCCTTAATAACTTAGATTTTCTGATGCGTTATTCTTCTTCCAATGCCTCGAAACGAACTAAGTCATCAAGATTGCATTCAAGAAGTTGAGCAATTTTCATCATGGTGGCAAGAGTAGGCTGTGCTCCGTTGGTGCACCATTTGCTAACCGTAGCAGGGTCTTTGCCGACCTGCTCTGATAGCCATTTGCTCGTCTTGCCCTTTTCAACAAGCATCACTTTTATACGATTTAATTTCTGTTCCATTGCTGAATTAATATATATTGAATGCAAAGATAATAAAATAAAACTGATAAAGTTTCATAAAACGCAATATACATCGTGTTTTTTACAAAGATATTAGATTTTTACGCGGCGTTACATCAATAAATAGTAGATACATAGTTAGACGACTGAATCTGTTCAAAGCAAACGCTCTATACGTGAGAAGAGGAGATAATTCAGTATGATGTTAGCAATTTTCATATAGGCTGTAAAAAACACGTTAAGTTTGGCAATACTGCAATATATTGCCGCATTTAACGAAAAACAGAGAAAACTTTTTGCTGAATACCTGTTGAAATACAAATGATGGCATAGACCTTCACGGAGGTCTTTTCCCCGGCCTTAATCAGTTCATTCTCGTATGAGTCGGAGCGCTCGCTGATAAAATTGCGTATGCTAGCACAGAAGTCCTTGAGGAAATTCACTCCGGAGATAAACTCGCCGCAAACTACTCATTTCTCAACTTCAGTCACATTGAAGGACTTGCAGAAGTTTCTTTGAGCCCGAGCCCACCTCCATTTATGAGTCTCATTGCAGTTGCCATAGCATCGCTTTCACTCACGCCACTTATCTTCAGGACAGTCTTCTCATCGCAGTCAGTAATCACGTTTACCATACATAGATGAACCATGTCCATCCTACCTTTATTGAGAGCCTCGCTGCACTGAATCGTTTACCAGCAGATCTTAGTCAACGAAGCAGGACGCATATCCTTCAGCATCTTGATCTTCACCTTTGCATCTATCCCGTCAGCATTGACCTTCCGGAACCGCAGGCATCCGCAGGAGCATTCCCACATGGGCGGCCTGCGCGGTATCCTTTCTCCTCCCATGCTTGAGTTCTTACGATACTGATAGAGGAACTCCACCTCAGTTATATCGCCAGTCCCATAGACAATATCCCAAACAGGCTCTCTGCAGACAGGGCATTTGTCCGGCTTGCGAAGCACGTTTGCTATTCTAGAATAAAGTGCCATATCATTATTTCTTATCCAGCCTGCTTAAGTTTTACGATGATCTGCATGCGGTTGTAGGTTTCATTTGATCCAAAGAACATCGTAAATTACTAGACGCTTTTTGAAAAATCATTAAGAGCGTCTATTATGGAGTTTACCCAAAAGTCGACGTTATGTCTGATGCCAGGATGAGCTGCCGCAAGGATCAATCTGTCCTTATGGCGATACTTTGTCAAACTCAATTGTCTATCACCCGACCACACGATTTCGCCATTAATCTGATTGTCCATTACGTAAGACCCCGCAAGGTCGAAAGTCCCTCCGAAGATAATGACATCGGGATTGTATAGCTTGACTTGTTCAACAAATATATCATTCCAATTGTCATCAAAAGCATTCTTCCACTTGTTATCTGATGAACTCGTCAATCCGGGCATCTTGCTCAGGTTAATCCAGCATGTATCCAACAGAACATCTCCCATCTCCGGGTCATTTCTAATGTAATCCATTTCGTTATAATGCTTGCCATTGCGAAATCCATAAATTGCATAGATTACTCGTTGCCAGGTTCTATTCGGCCATACGTGAGCCGCGGATTGCGCCCTCAGTAATTGTGGGAAATCCCATCCTCCACCATAAGGGATTATACGTCCCTGATTGTCTTTGGTCGTATCGTCATAAGGCTCTTTCAAGACAATCATCACTTTTGGCGTTGTTGCAAGATAGGATGCAATATCAGCAACTCCATCGGTAATAGGCCACACATTATCCGAATTCTGCCCAGTCATAAGGTGCCTTTCTTTTGCCCTATCCCATACTCTTTTAGAAATATCCGCCTGATGATTTCTCATTGTTTCCGCATCAGTCCTCAGCCGGAGTCCTTGCGAATCGATTTCCTTTGCAGTATACTTCTCCAGAGGCAGAGGGCAAAGAGAGCGCACAGATTTTCCGCAGCTCAATGCATAGCCAATCTCTCTCGCTGTGCTTTCTCCTACATACCCGCCCGGATTGACAACGTATATCTCGTCCGCCATGTCAATCTTGGAAAAGTGCATATCATCCAGCATCTCCTTGGTTCCTGCAGTCCACACCTCGTCATCTCCGCTGTGCCCGAAGAGACCGACGGAAATGACGATATTCCCTTCAAGGGTGAGTTCCTTCTGCACGCGATAGAAGTCGTCCTTGAAGCGCGTGCTGCCACATAGTGTCACTACTTTGTATCTGCCTTGCACTCTATTCAATATTTTAGATATTTATTTCCAACTAATCCGTCAATCGCTGAGATCTTCTCTACGGTTGTAGGTGACATTGAATTCCTTACAACGGCGTTCATCCTGATTTATGGAATCCAGACTAAATCTTCCGTATTTCTCATAAATATCAAGACCTCGTCCGAGACTGATTCTCCATCCATTATCAAGGTCAATGTACCTGTCGTGGTCGGCATTGAAATCATAGGTAAATTCAATGCCGTGTTCTGACAAATCATCCTTAATGTCATCAAAAATATCTATCATCTCTGGGATTATGTCATCATCATTCTGCGTTGACAAATGGATAACAAGTTCTTCTGGTGTTAGACAATTCTTTCTTGCGCATTGAATAAACTCCAGGAAGTTGCTGATCTGATAGGGATATCGGATAAATGGATCTACAAGAGTGATAGTCTTGGCTGATTGCAGATATTCTCCAAAGAGACTATCATAAGATACACCTGTCTGATTCATTCGTATGCTTCTGATTGATGACACCAGCGAGCAACCACTAGCGATTTGACGCTTTTGCCTCTCTTGAATTTCAGGTTCCATTTGCATGGATGCTCTTTCCTCGACCCTGATTTCATCAGACTGTGGTCGATAGTTCAATTCTTCCAGGGTCTTCACAAGCCTCGTGTCTCCAGTCTTTAATACCTGATATTCAAATTTTGCCGGTTCTGCATTGAATGTTTCATCGATGATATAAAGCTGATCTTTTACTCGCTTACGACATTCAGCGGCAAAGTCTATAATCTCCAACGCCTCATCACAAGTGTAATTTCCGTCAGGGTACAACAGTTTAATCATACCTGAAAAAGTCTTGCGGATTGCAAGATGGTCTCTTTCCGAAAGTGATCCGTCAAACTTGACATACTTCTTAAGGTCTCCCGAATAATCAATATTGCGAAGCTCATGAAGTATCGCGGCGATATAATCAGTTATGAGACCATAGTCGGAACTGAAGCTGTCCTTTTTCAACATCTTCACCTCCCATCCGGGATTGTACAGATGAATACGGTCAAGGAATGCCCCCTTTATAAATGCAGTGGGAATTGACTCGAACAGATGAGAATGCTCAAGCATATAGCTGACGGTATGCTTCGTGTTACCAACAAAACTTATTGAAGCGCTGGCCTCGTGTGGGTTGCCGCCACGATTGAAGGATTTGTTTGCCAGATAGTTCTGCATCGTGTCTATGAGTACCGGATCAACGGACTTTCCTTTCTGCTGCTCGTATTCGTCCCATGCTACCACATCCCAATAACCTACGAGTCCGAGAATTTCCTTGTTCCCGGACATCTTCACGAACAGACGTGCAGAAGTGACGTCTCCGCCGCTGACAAGAACTCCATAAGGAGAAAGTTCCTGAAAGACATGAGACTTGCCCGTGCCCTTAGGGCCCAGTTCCATGAAACTGAAGTTGTTCTCGATATGAGGCATCAGACGGGCCAAGACAATGAATTTCTCCCTCCGATTGAGTTTTTCCGGATTGAGACCTACCGTATGCACGAGGAAGTCAATCCATTCATCTGTGGTAAACTTCTTCCGCTGTGCTATATATTCCTGAATATCCACGTTTGAAATCTGGATAGGCTTCAGCGTCTGAATTTCCCAATGAATCTTAATGTCTTCTCCAGGTATGTATCCGATTGTCACGATACACCATACGCCATTTCCAGACAACAATTTCTCGTTAGCCGTAACGTAATTTGTAGCTATTGGAATTCCGGACAATCCGAGGTTGGCAAAGGACGCAACATAGCAATCCATTTTTTCGTTCAATGAAACAGAAACCTTATCAATGACACGATACCTTCCAGCCTCGTGGATCTTTCCTTTAACAATCTCAGCATCCGCCCTATTCACATAGTTGTTGCGAATCACGGTCTTTACCTTCTCAAGCCCTTCTTCGATTATCTGCTCGTCGTCGCTGGCACAATATTGTCCCAGCAAGTATTCAAGAACATACGTCGGTACCGGAAGATTTCCTTTGACCTGAAATGCCAAATCCTTTCTAACGACCTTCCCCTGGAAGGCTTCCAATATTTTTTCTTGAAGCGTCATATTATTAAAAGTCCTGTTCGATTAAAGTCTTATTCGTTACCGTCGCCTTTGCAATAGGATTGAGTTTATCTTCCACATCGAATATTCTCAATTCAAGCAAACCGCCTGCTGGGGATTTGCTGAGAACAAGTTCCACTGTTGATAATCTGTTCTGAGGGTTAACGTCACTGCTGTTAAGGAGAATTTCCTTCTCTGTTGTGAGAAGATCCTTCCCCTCATATATGCCGCACACGATTGTCCTCTCACGATAGTCTTCAGAGACAGCCTGATCCTGAATTAGATTGAATTTTAACCGACTTGATATGATGCTGAGAGCGGAACCAATGAGAGTCATGCCAACTTTAGGCTTCGCGCCCTCCTTCTGGTTGTGGCTGTATAAAATCGGTATAATCATCTCCTGCAGTGAAGCGCCTCCATGCGCGAACTCATATCCGCCGCCTTCTGCATATAGCCTATTAGTCCCATCAGGTACAGCTACATACTTGCCTGAACCGCTCATGGCTGATACAGACTCCATAGGAAACTTTGAAATTCCAAGTACTGGAGAATTATCATCGGTGATATAATATCTTGTCTTACGCTCATCGTATGTGTCAGCTATTTTATGTTTGTCCTTTTCTTCGAACCTGATGTCATTAAAAAGGAAACCATGGTCGCTTGTTACATAGACGTTCGCTACATTATATGTCGCGTGAAGAGACGGCACCAGTTTTTTGATTTCGGAAACGGCTTCTTTGCAAGCCCGGGTTGTCTTCGCTGGATTGTCGTGAGAAATGGAATCTATTGTATTATGGAAAATATATACCAAAGGGCTCTTGAAAAGTTCTCGTTTCTGAGTTGAAGACAGCTTGTCAAGTTCATTGTAGTCCACACATAAGGCATTCGGCTCATATTTCTTCAAATGAGCGCTGCGCTTATCAATAGAGTTCAGGTCTTCACTATCGACCATCAACGTTCCCTCATTGTATTGGAGAGATTTATGCGGCAACAATGTAACCTTGCTGTATTTAGTTTCAGTAGGAAGAATAGATAGAGCCGATTCCAACTTAGCATCGTGTCTGTCCTTCCCAAGTCCGTTAAGTATTTCTACTGCGACTTCATACCTAAGTGCATCGCTGATGACAACTACTCTCTTGACATTGCCACCTTTCAACTTGTCATCGTAGAAGTTCTGTTGATGAAGTACGCCTTCCATTTTTGATAATGAGACGCCGCTTTCATTGACACAATTAATCCATTCCAGATTGAAGAGGTTGCATTGCTTGGAGTATTCGTCATCCAGCTGTTTCTTGAACGAGAGTATACAATCATAGATTGGAATAATCGGTTCTATGTCGGAGAATACGTCCACGGAAAAACGATAGTAGGTGTCAACCAGATAGAATTCTGTTGTGTATTTGTTTACATAATCAAGAGGTGTCCTCAATTTGTAAGTTCCCATCGCTTGAATTTTCTCAAGCATATAGCAGGCATTTGACAGAAAACTGATTACAGGCTGCAGCTTGGAGTCCACCGGAAGACGCAAAGACAACGAGCGTAGTCTTTTGTTAATCTCTACAGGCGCAATGAATGCCCGTTCTTCTACAAGACTTTTGATGACGGGATAACAGAGATCCTCCGTGACAAAAGAATACTCGGCATCCGGCCCATACCATTTGATTATGTTCTCCTCTTTGATTGAAGATGACAGATTGCTGATAGCGGTCATGAACTGGTCAGCCAATATTGAATGTCCTGTCGCATATTCACGAAGGCTGTTAAGCCTCTGAAGGACTACGGCATCGTCTATCCTGTACCCTTTGTAGTCATCGGCAGCTACGACTGGAATTCCTTGAATTATTGCATTATACTTGAACGATTCCGCAAATTTATTCAATCTTGCATCCGTCTCAATGTTGATAGGATAGCCTGCTATGGAGACCATCTTTTCGGACAAGGCTGTCAAAGCATCCGTATTGTTTTTCAACAGGCGGATAAACGTATCACGTTTGCCCGATTCGGATTCTATACCACACAGGCATACGAGTTTGATGAGGATATCCTCCCAGGACAAGAGTTTTGACATCCCCATGTAACCGGAAATTAACGCCCTATTGCATATGTCAACGGAAAACACACCTGGAGAGTAGCACTCTGAAAGAATCCTGTCATATTTAGTCATCTGCATCTCTGCAACATGACGAGCAATAAAAGGAGCAAAATTGGATTTAATGCCCTTCAGTTGCATAAAGGCGACATAATCCTCTTCGTTATAAACCATGTTGGCTTTCATTTCACCATAAAGCGGGAACGAAGAGTCAGCGTCGCCAGTGGACGGGTCTGGCACCTCCTTGAATACGAGAATAATCTTCTCGTCTTTCCAATCATGTGCAAGTCGATATTTGACTGTGAACCAATCTCCAAGGAATATCTCCAAATGGTAGTTAGGCCTCCAGTCCAGCCCCTCGAGTTCAACTGCAATGTACCCCATACTGTCAAATATGAAAAGCACATGCAGCTGCGGATTTCCGTCAAAATATGAGTAGATCTTATCTTGTATCATTTTACTTAATCTTTGCCAATACGTCACCAAATTTAGCGTAGTTCACTACGACGCCGTCATCAAGATCGAAATTAATCTGCTTGTCAGCAATGGAGTGGAGTCTGTCGTGATATTCCTGACATTCGACAAGAGCCGCTTCCATCTTTGTGAGGTTTTTCCTCTCAATTGTGGTGAGATCTGCACCACGTTCATTATCCTGTTGAATGCGAGTCTGCAGATACTCGATATATGGAAGAAGATACTTGGTACGAACCTTCTCAGCCGTATAAGGATTCATTCGATGCATATATACGAGTACTTGGAACGCACCCTTCTTAGAACTGAACAACCAGTAGATAGGTCGGTTCTGATACATCTTCTTGTGATCTTTCCAAAAGTCCTTTGTCAGATAATCCTCGATGCTCTTCCCGAGGCTATGTTCGATAAAATTAAGATTCTCAGTAAGACGCTCATCACCGAAAACGATGTGAACAAAGTTCACCATCTTCTGAATGGCATTGTCGTCTTCGAAAGGATTCTGACCACCCATGAGAGGGATTATGCCATCATCATCGATAGTGAACGATTTGCCATAATATTTATATGAACAGATTTCCTTGTCCTCTGGATAGTATGCGATATTTAGGCCCGGCTTATCCAGACGGTAGCGGCCCATCCAGCATCCGATAGCATAACTTATCAGTTGCTTGATAATGACGTCGTCGTTCCATACAATAGCATTATTCTCTATGGAAATCTCGCCTTGCTGGAGGATTGTGATTTCATTCAATGGAACACCGGGAGTCAACTCGTCTTGCAACCCATAGATGTCTATGAACTGGCGGTTCAGCTCCTCTTCATTCTTGTGAAGTTGCATGAAATTGCGCTCCCATTTCGTCTTGTATTGCTCCATGCGCCATTTAAGACTGTCAAATTGTGGTGCAGCAGGGTCGATGCAAATATGCTCGCTCGTCTCCTCGAAATGCTTCTCAATTTCGTAATTGATATTATCTATGTAGGCGTCGGAGTCAATAGACAGCAATTCGTTGCACTGGAAATCCCATGAAATTTCGTGAGCATCCCAGTCTTGCTTGGATATAGTCACGTTTTGTTTTGCCATATAAATGATATGATTTGGGGAATTAGTTTTTCTGAATGGCAACTTCGTAACATAGCCTGGCGCAAGACTCAATGTTGGATTTAATATTGACAGTATATATGAGGTAATCTTGCTATTTAAATATCCTATTAGATAGTAAAACTCATTATCGTTTTTTGGATATATAGTGGGAGTTCCTGTTCCACAAATGCAATTTTCTATTTGTCGGAAAGCTTTGTTTCCAGTACTACCAGTATAAGACCATCCTATTCCTTTCTCAAAGTATGAATCTTCGTCACCCCTCCTTATAGACTTATTATAAAATTTATCATCCCAGAAATCTTGTAGTTTAAATACATAATCATAATTTCCGTAGTATTTACGGTTCGTACCACCTTTCTGAAAAGAATGATATTTTGCATATGGTGTTCGTTTAGATAATGAGATATCTGAAAAGCATACTTCATGCCAGTTACGAACAAAATAATTATCATTTCCAGAAACTATTCCTGCTTTTGAAATAGCGACGTCATCAACAGTACTGTTCCTAAATAGATGAAGCCAATTTGCACTAAGCCAATAAGCAATAGGACAGCCTGGAATAATTTTAAAATCATTTTGATCTACATTCCTAAAGCGTTTGTCACCATTTAAGAACAAAGACTTTTTTTCCAAACAGTTTTTTCCAGTGATTAATCTAAAATAGTCTCCTTTGTAATGAGGAGCATAATTCGTTATTACAAAAGAAGTGTTTTGAACTATTTCGCCACTTAGTTCGTCAAACGTATTGGGACCCAAATGAAGCATATTATCGATTTGGTAGTTCTTTATAAAATGAGTTCTTAAGTCCTCAAAAGCATCAAGAAACATCCAACTATGCATATTAATCATAGCCATTTTTCCTCCTTGACGAAGTTTGTTCATTGCAACAATCATAAATACGGCAAAGAGATCCCATTTTCCGAGTATGTAATTCTTATGAATGTATTGCGAGATCACTTCATTCATTCCCGACCGTCCCATATACGGAGGATTGGCCACTACAGCCGTATACTTATCTGTAAGAGCAAGTATCAAATCCATTGATGGAAGTACTGCCTTAATCGCATCGGGTACAAAGTCTGAATTCTCCCATTCGGCGGTTCGTGCCTCTATTTTGTATCTGGTGGTATCTGATATCTCGAACTTCATTATTGAGCCTAGATTCTTGGATTGCCTTAACAGCTCGAATGCGTCTGCTGTCTCTTTGATTGTCTCTGAATCGGCCCCCAGAAAATAATGTGGCAGGTAACTCTCCAATGTACCTTCATGCGATAATGATTCAAATGGTTCAGGCATATCGAGAACCCTAGGCATAACTCTGGCATCCAGGAAAGAACGGTCCCTCTGAGCCGCTTTCATCAAAAGAGCAAATGTCGCCAACTGCTTGGCACGTGTGTCTATGTCAATGCCTATGAGGTTTTTCCTGAAAATGTTTTCGATTGCATTTCTAGGAGAATAGAACTCATCCATGTACATATCATACAGAAGATCAAATCCCTCATTCAGGATATGTCCCGAACCACAAGCAGGGTCAATCATCTTGTAGTCTGTAATGTCGTCTATCTTCAATATGTCATCATCAGATGTCCGTTCGTCATTTTTTACGAGTTACTCCATGGTATCGCCAAGTGGAGAATCCGGATTATTGTCCAGATATATGCGTCCAATGGTATTTTGGACCATATATTTCACAATCCAGTTAGGTGTGAAAATCTGCGTGGCGGCAGGGATGTCCTCCTTCGCAACTTTTGCCTTGCTGGCGAACACCTCGTCTTTTTTCTCGGAAATATAGAACTGATATAACCATCCTATCAGTTCCGACTTAGTATAATCCTCATCGGTAAGATAAGATGTGCTGTTCAATAAATCCACAAAGCCCCCTTTTGAGAGGATATTATCAGGAAGAAGAATGGAAACAAATTTTTCTATACCTCCAAAGCAGTTGAATATCACCGGATTGGATTCACAAAATGCTTCTATCAGAAGTTTAAACTGCTCATCTATACGAGTCGGGTCTGCTAAAAGCCTGTTAAGCGATTCCGCAACACTTGCTTTGAGAGGAATCGTGATCCTTCCTGCCCTTGCCTGTGCCACGATCACGGGTACTCTGGACTCATCATTGACATACTCCATCACCGGTTCGATGAAATGATTCTTCTGCATTATGCGGATGGCAATCATCCTGTTGAACCAAGTGTATGCGGCTTCCTCACAAACTTCCTTGATTCCATGAGCGACAATCTTGGATTTCAGTTCCATCCAAGCCTCATAAAACCCTTCATCCTTAATTTGATCCATAAATATGGATCCACCTTGAATTCTTGAGGGATCACTTACACGTACGTTTCCCTCCAAATCGAAACCAAGTTCCAGTATTTTATTTAATACGCCTTGCTTCAGTATATTACGCGACTGAATCGCAAAGCTCTTGAGTGGCGCAGTATTCATTGATATTGACTTTCCAAATTATAAAACACGAATCTCGTCATTGTCTCCGAGAGCATCTATCAGGTTCTGCCTGATAGAATCGACATAAGCATTAAGTTCTTCAATACTCGTAATCCTCTTCGCCTTGCAAATATCCTTAGCTGCAATGCGTTTGATCTTCTTTGGCAGAGGCTTATCCGGAATCGGCGTCTCGGGATCTACAGATGACGGAGTCACTGGAATTCTATTGTTAATGTCCTCCAACTGCTTGTCACGGAAGCCATCTACATTTGCATTGCTCTTGAGTGCATAGAGATTATCAGTGGCGCATTTTGCATCCACAAAATTCCTGAATGACGACTTGTCGAAAGAAACGCCAACAGATATCGCATACTGTTCGAGTTCATCCAACACGTCAGAATATGCAGTACGAATCTTCTCGGACAAAACGCTCTTGATGTCACCAAGTTTCCTGTTTAACGCATCCACCCGCTTCTTGTATATAGGCAGATTGTTTATCGGATCCGTCTCTGAAAGAATTCCTTTCAAATCTTTGACGTACTTTATTCCCTCATCGTCGGAAATGAAATCAAAATTGTCCTTGTTCTTTTCGACGTACTCATAGAATTTGTTGAATGCTGCCATCTGCGGACCTGAAGCAAACTGGATAATTGTCTTGCATCTATCCATCATTTTCATGCTCTCTTCTCGTTGTGCAACGACCAGTCTGAAGAATTTCTCAGGATCCCGTTCCGCAAACCACTCGTCTCTGACTCTTGAAACCATTCTATCTAGTTCTTCAGCCAAAGAACCCGCATGATTGCTTCTCAACTTTCCGGCAGTTTCGGAATAGTTCTTCTGAATAGTAATGAGTGGTGAATCCGAATCATTATGGCAGATGTTGAACAGTTCAGAACTGTCAAGAGGGTACGACTTGGAAAAGTCATTGAAGATATCTTTCCATGCCTTGGTGAAGTCCTGAACAAGTTGCTGACTTATCTGACGTGCAGGTGTGATGGTGAAACTGTTCCTGTCTCTAAGTATCTGTTCGGCCAATGTCTTTTTATCAACATTGGGATTGCCCTTGTATGAGAATGCCCTGTTATGACGACGGACAAGCTCGTTGACAAAATATACTGTCGCAATCTCGTTCCAACCATATGGAGCCTGATTGAACCAAGCCAGCAGATCGCCAAGAACCATGTCCCCAGGTTGCCGGTTGAGACGGTTCTCGATTTCCTGCTCGGCATCAGTGAGTTGATTTATAGCACTGTACTCGTTAGGTTCTATCGGCCTAAGTATCTTAGCTTTCAAAGCATCAGCTGTTGCCGGGATATTCTGACCTGAAACATAGGATGCGCAAGGATATACTGACTTACACTGTTCCTGAAGTGCAGTCTTAAATCGCTCGGTTCCTTTTCTGGATCCAAGAATACCTGCAGATAGAACGCTCTGACCGACCACGACAGGGCAGGTGTCAAGAATCTTACAGAATTCAGGATAGATACTGCTATTCAACAACTCTGCAGCTCTGGTACGGAATTCGTTGTTCGTCTTAGTACGTTGCTCGGATGAATTTGACGCATACTGGCTCAAATACTCCTGAACCTTGCAGTACCAGAAAAACTCATTTCTAAGCTTACGGTTTGCGCCATAATCATTCACAAGAAAATAAACCATTCTCTTTGGCTCGTTCCTGAAAGCAAAAGTCTGAAGATTCGTATCTGAAGCATCCGTCTTGAACTCGACAATAAGATTTGAATTGGACTGTCCCATTACGAATCGGTCGTTGATTGCTAGACCAATCGACAACGGATTACCAATATACATCTCACGGTTGCTTACGATAATATATTTTCCAAATATACCCTTCAATGCATTTACGACCGCATTGGCATTCGGGTTCTGGCTGATGATGAGTCTGTTGACCTCGGATTCTTCCTCGGTAAGGAAACAATAGACATCAGCCTTGCCTTCTTTGCTTTGAACACGAACGACACTGTTTTCAACGAGGTATACAAGCACCTTTTCAATCTTCTCCTTTAATTCCAGTTTATTCTGGTCAATTTCAGTCATCATGAGTGTCACGATATTGTCCAAAGTCGCCGGAAAGAGGAGTTTGTCTTTGTCGCTTATGTTGCATAGCATGAAGAGGAGGTTGACCACCCTCTGTCCAAATGCCTTGTCTTCATATGTCGCAACAATGGCATTTGCGTTCTTGATGGCTCTCTGTCCGTCATGTTTGAGACCTGCAGCAAACATTGACGAGAACATCATATCAAAGGAAATGAGTTGACCTACCTGCTCGTTCTTGTGATCCTGCGCCGTCTTATGAGTGATTTTCAAAACGGAACGTTCATTTCCTTTGACTTCCGTATCGACATAGGACAAGGCAACAAATGCATCGAACACATTCATGATCAGTTGGAACTGATAAGGTACGAAAGGATAGTAGTTTATGAAATCTTCTTTTGTCGCATACTTGCGATAGCCGGTGGGAAGATCAAACTGAGACTCGATAGCGGTTCTCTTTCTGTCATATAACTTACCCAGTTCAGCAACACCGTCCTCATCCTTATCAAGAATACGCTTTTGAGTTATATACTCGGTATTTGTTCCCTGCAGGGCGACGCGTGTCTCAAAACGACCGAGAATCTTTCCGTACTGATCCGAAGTATCAGTGATACGGCAAGTGTCCAGAACCTCGGAGAGATCCTGCTGGGCCGTACAGCCTACCCATACTTTCTTGTCGCAGTCCTTGGCTATGGTCGTGACAATTTGCTGCATTTGCAACAGAAGTTCCTGACGAGATCCGATGAACTGACTGACCTCATCGATGAAGAACAGGAGACGATAGTTTTCCCCTTTTGTGGAAACATACTTCTTGAGTTCTTCACTGAGCTTTTCAGGTGTCGCATCCACAGCATTCCTTGCAATCTGCTCCCTTATGACGTCTGTCGAGAAGTCAGCGACTTCAGCTGCTTTATCCATGACATAGTCAAGTTCTGTGATTGCAAGTGTCTCAGCTTCCTTATCCCAGTCGAATCCGTCTTCCGCAAGTGCATTCTTGAATGCTTGATACTTTTCCTTATCCTGAAGGGGTTTCTCAAGATATTGCGCAAGAGCGATACTGAATTTATGATACCCTCTGAATCCATTAAACTCTTCCCATATCGCCTTTGCAAAAGTTGTACGGCTGTTCGTGTCGTCGCCTATCTTGTCGCCGATGTTAAAAAGGACAGTATCAATGTCCGCTTTCTTCAACCATTCAACAAGATCCCTGAAGTCGGCGAGAGTCGGTTCAAGTTTGCTGGCTTGCTTCGTCAGCGGATCAAAATCATGCTCAACAGCATATAGCATGCGATTCAGAGCCTGCTCCCTATGCTCTGGAACGAGACAGAAGTTCAGATACTTCAAGAAATGTGATTTACCGGAACCATAGTATCCGTTGATCCATATTCCGGAATGGCTGACTTTTCGGTTCCTTACTGCGTTAAGGACGTGGAACAGGCCATTAAGGATTTCATCCGTAAATACGTATTCTTCAATCTCGACCTTAACAGTCGATTCGTTATTGTCTGTTACTGACACCGCCGGATTCAACGGGCGAGAAATATCATTCTTGTATAACTGTTCTAGTATCATAATAATGGCTATTCATTCATTAAAACTATTGCTCTGTATGTATGGTTATCTTCGAGATCTCCAAAAAGATTAAAGGAGGAACCGCTTTGGTCTCCAGGATAGAAGAGTATAATCTTATATCTTTCTGATCTATTGTATGGTTCATACCTGTTCAGCAGATTGCTTGTTCTCAGGTATGGATAGATGTTGCCAAGCCCATACATAAAGACATAAGGACGTATGTACTCGTCTATCTTGTTGACGTGCTCCATTATCCTGTCGTGCAAATACTTCATGAAGGCATCGCTGTTGGCCTTCAGTTGTAGTACCCTTGTCACGTCGTCCGGTTTTGTACGGTCCTTGTCCAGAATATACTCCAGATATGACGGATGTTTGCCAAATGACTGCTTGTCCATGAATTGACAGAATTCCTCGAAAATGTCAAGAGTCAACACGTCGACATTGTTTACTGGGCGTTTGATGTTATCCTTGATTCGGTCTATCTGTTCCCGCATCTCAAACTCCTTATCAGCCTGATATAGATATACAAAAAAATTGTAGAAGAGATTGCTTTGCGTATCCTGAAAGGCTTTGCTGCATAACTTCTCATAAAGTTGTTCAACTGTCATCGGTATCATATGGCAGACCTCCTAATTTGTTCAATCCTATACTGAGGAAGAAAGCACGCCTGAAGGAACCAGACGTCCCCATTAAGCACATAGTATGAAAGTGCCTCGTCCGACAGGGTCGGCGGAACAAGTTCTCCGCTTGACTTGTCTATTAGACCTGCCTGCTTCAGCATGGTGATATAGGTGCTAGAAATCTTCTTTCTTGTCAATTCCGACCAACTGTCAACAAACTCATCCTTCGATGCGATTTCATTGAGGCACATCATCACATCATTATTGACAAGTACCCTGTCAATGGAGTTGTATTTGGGAAGAGCCAGCTCCACCTGAAAGTGAAACAGCAGTTTATACGTCTTTAACAGGACATAAAAAAGGGCCAGCCGTTGTTGTTCTTCGGGCTTTGATAAAAAGTCCTTCCAGAATGATTTGGGCATCGTATCAAATCTCTTTGACAGTTCTGCCATCACCCTGTCCCTGGCAGAAACCGACTGTATCTTTAAATACTGCGCATCCTCCTTTAACTTCTTTCTCGTATCTACAGAATTGTCCTCCAGCAACATTTGCACAACGGTCAGTGTCTCACTGAACATCATGCTTGCTGCTGTAAAGGATGCACCATATGGGCTGTTGTGTCTTTGCATTTGTCTAGGCATTATTTCGATAATTCAAATTCGCCACCATTCTTACCCTCAATTTTTGTGGCCAGCTCCGGATTCATTTCCAACAGACGAGTCAATGATTCTTTTACCGCAGGTTCATGCTCTGGAATAACATCTATCATTTTCCTTATCATCTCAGCATATGAGATTGTTCTGCCATACGCTAACGCATATGCCATTTTCCATATTTTGAGTTCTTCCACTAAAGTCTCTGGGAGGTTTAGTCCGGAATACTTAATCTTATTCGACATGATATTTTTCTTGCTTCTTATTACAAATATAACAATTATCATAATCGTAAGCAAGATAAATGGCTACAAACGGGTTTATAACCCTTTCTTTATGGCAAAGATGTCATTCTTTCCGTTATTCCCGACCCATTTATTTCTTAATAAATGTATCTCTTTAATGTTGTTTATGTATTATATTTATTGTCTTTGCCGAAAAATCAAAAGCAAAGTCGACAAAGATGACATTGAGAAAGAGTATGATCAGCGCAGGGCTGGCATTGGCTCTGCAGCTGTTCTGGCACAGCGATGCCGCAGCGCAGCGGACGGCCGATGGAAGCTCCTTCATAGGCGTGTCGCCGACGGTGTCCGCCTATGCGGTCCCTTCCGGCGGACTGGACATTTGCGCGGGCGGATACCTGCGCTCGTCACTGTGGAAGGCCGGGGTGAGGGCCATTGACTGGAACCACAGGATAGCATCCGACACGGGTGTCGGACACGACGACCTGTTCGACCATATCGCATGGTCGCTCTACGGAGGCTGGAGATACCGCCTGTTCGGGACATACAACAGGGTCCTCAGCGTCTACGGAGGAAGCGACGTGTTCCTCGGCATCAACCAATACGAGGCCTTCCGCAGGCTCCCGTCCGAGCTGAAGACAGGACTGCCGAAGAGCCAGTTCATATACGGAGTGCTTCCGGAACTGGAGGCCGAATTCTTCGTGGGCCGCTGCGTGGCCCTTACATTAGGGGTGCAGCTTCCCGTGACTCTAGGCTCCTCGCTCAATTCCGACAAATGGAACCTCACGGGCTCACTCGGGGTCCGCATAAACCTTCCCAAGCGATGAACACGACAAAGACTCTTGCTGGAGCGGCCATGGCGGCGCTCCTGATGGCCGCATGCGGCAAACTCAACATGGCAGAGAGCGTCCGCGACCTCGGGTTCGAGGTCACGGCGGAGACGGCATTCAGCTCCGACTACCTCTGCAACACGTTGTCCCTCACGCTGGAGAGCGGCACGGAGGGAGAATACACCCTGAACTACGTCATTGATAACGACCACACCCTGGAACTGAGCTCGCTCCGCGGCGGTTCGCTTGAGTCGGGTGACAAGATAGACCTGAGCCTGAGCAATCCTCAAGTGCTGCTCCTTCCCAAGACCGCCGGCGGAACGGGGACGCTCGTCATGGAGTTCGTCCGCGAGGGCGTGTCCAGAAAGAAGGCCATCGTCTTCCGGACGGAGAACGCGGTGACTGTCCGCATGGACACGTCATCCGACCTTGACTTCTCGAGGGTGATACTTGGCAACCGCATGGGCGCGTCGCAGACCAGCTACGAGGTGACGTTCTACCTTGACGGTGAGAAGCTGTCGGGCATAAAGTACCTTGGCAGCGAGTTCGGAGGCACCATGGAGCTGGACTTCGCCAGAAGCGAGTCCTACACCTTCGAACTGCCTTACATTATGACGGGAGAGCATTACCTGAAGGTAGATGTCAAGTCTGCCCTAGGCTCGGAGTCGTCGGTAGTGACCTTCAGGGAGCCGGAGAGGAAACCTACCCAGCTCGTCCTAGCATACAACGACATTACCGGCATGATCACCATGCTTTCGGGTCACAACCCGCTGCAGACGGTGTTCGACATCACCGTCGACATCACGGTGAGGGGCAGCATAACGTACCGGCACAAGCAGTTCATCGGCTCGGCAAGCCCGCAGACGGAGAGGTTCACGGAATCGGCACAGGCCACGGCCAGGCTGACTCCCGGCATGACGGCTTCCTCCGTCGACAACGGAACGCTACGCGCCCTCATGGACAAGGTGTACTCGAACACGCGCACGGACGCTTCCAACGCCATCGGCAACGGCAACAAGCGCACCCTGCATACGGACATCACGGGCGTTGAACTGAAGTTCACGATAGTGTCCGGCGGGGCGACGGCAGGGAGGACATCGGTGACGATAAGCCCTTCCGGTCCCGACGCGTTCCCGATACGATATCTCTACAAGGGCACCACCTGGTGGCATTCGGCCAACCAGGCGGCCACAATCATACCGACATACACGGTCAACGGAAAGGCCGCGTCACAGATACACACCCTATGAACGACATGAACACCAGAATCCTTGCACTCATCACCTTGCTGATGCTGTTCCCGTGCATGTGCCGGGCGCAGAAATGGTCCCTGGGGACCAATGCCGTCGACTGGCTCTGGCTCGGGACAATGAACGCGAGCGGCAGCGTCGCAGTCGACAGGCATTTCTCGGTAAACGCCGAAGCCCGCGTGAACCCGTGGACCTTCAATAGTGACGACCCGTCGAAACAGATGCAGGACCGCCGCCAGACATATTCGGCGGGATTCCGCTGGTGGCCGTGGTACGTCTATTCCGGCTGGTGGGCAGGACTCGCCGCCCAGTACGAGGAGTACAGCCGCGGCGGCATCGTCTCCCGCTCGACCGAGGAGGGCGACGCCTACGGCGCCGTCCTGGCCGGCGGCTATTCGCTGATGCTGCACAGGAATCTCAACCTTGAGTTCGGCGCGGCATTCTGGACAGGCAGGACGGACTACACGACCTACGCCTGCCCGAAGTGCGGACGCATCACCGGTTCCGGCACGAAATGGTTCATACTGCCTTCGAGCGTAATGGCTTCGCTGGTATGGGTATTCTGAAGACCATAGGAGAAGCGGCTGCGGCACTGTCACTGACGTCGGTTCTTCTTTCCGGCTGTGGCACCTCTGGAAAGATAAGAGAACTGCGAGAGAGCGAGGTGTCAGCAGGGCTGAGGCTTCCCGAGAGGGAGTCCTCGCTCCGGGAGTACGACCTCACCCGTCCGCACCGGGACACCCTCAGGGTGGACGACGGAGAGGGCGGTCAGTTCTTCCTCATGAAGGCCGTCCGCGACGTCGACGGGGAGATGGTCGCCAGCGACGTGCTTGACGCCGCCTTCGTCACCGCCACCTTCAGGAACGTGGCCGAGCGCCACGGCAAGGTGGACCTCGAGTTCCAGGTCGTCGTCCCGCAGGCGCTCCAGGAGAGCCGCTGGCAGATACGCCTCTGGCCGGACATGTTCATCCTCGGCGACAGCCTGAGGCTGGACAGCATCGTCGTGACGGGAAGGGACTACCGGAGAGCGCAACTCAAGGGCTACCAGCAGTACGAGCGGTTCCTGTCAACAATAGTAAACGACCCCGACAGGTTCATCGACCTGCGCCAGCTGGAGTTCTTCCTCCGGCGCAACATACCCGCTCTCTATGCCATGCGGACCGACTCCACGGAGGTCTCCGACGAGCAGTTCGCCTCGGTCTACGGCACGACCGAGCAGGAGGCCGTCGAACATTACACCAACCGCGTGGCCGTCATGCTCAACGAGCGGAGGAAGGCCCGCAGGGAGAAGATGTACCGGCGCTACGTGAAGGCGCCGATAGTGACCGAAGGGCTGCGGCTGGATACCGTAATGAGAGCCGTGAACGGAGATTTTATATACAATTATATCCAGACGGTAGCGACTCGGCCACAGCTACGGAAGGTGGACATTGTCCTTTCTGGAGGCATCTGGGAGTCCGACCGCAAGGTCTATGACATCCCGGCAGGAGACCCGCTGACGTTCTACATCAGCTCCATATCCACGCTCGTCGATCCCTCGGAGCGATACCTGCAGAGGGTCTTCGAGCGCAGGGCAGACGCCAGCACGGCGTGCTACGTCGAGTTCGCGCAGGGCCGCAGCGATGTGGACCTGAGCCTCGGGCACAACCGTACGGAGACGGGACGCATCAGGGAGAACCTCGGGGCCCTTCTTCAGGACGAGGTGTACGACCTCGACTCCATCGTGGTGACCGCCACCTGCTCCCCGGAGGGAGCGGCGAGTTTCAATGACCGTCTCTCAAGGAGGCGTTCCGAAGGCGTGACGGACTATTTCCGCGGATGGATGCGTACATACGCGGACTCTCTCCGCAACGAGAGGGGCGTCAGCCTGAGCCTCGGTGAGGGAGAGGTCAGGCCGGAGGACAGAAACGCCGGAGACATAAGGTTCATCCCCAGGAACATGCCCGAGAACTGGGAAGGCCTTGACGCACTTGTAAGGTCGGACTCGCTCATGACCGCAGCCGAGAAGGAGACGTATTTCCGCATCAGGGAGGTCCGTGACCCGGACGCCAGGGAAAGGGAACTTTCCCGCGAGCCGTTCTACAGGAGGATGCGCGAATCCCTCTATCCGTATCTCAGGACGGTGCGGTTCGACTTCCACCTGCACCGCAAGGGCATGGTGAAGGACACCGTGCACACCACCGAGCTCGACACCCTCTACATGAAGGGAGTGCAGCTGATACGCGACAGGGACTACAGGAAGGCGCTGGAGATACTGCGCCCGTACAGGGACTACAACACGGCTGTGGCGTACAGCCTCCTGGACTACAACGCCAGCGCGATGGACATACTCGCCCCGATGGAGAGGACGGCAAGGGTGGATTACCTGCTTGCCATTCTCTACTCCAGGAAGGGAGAGGACGGACCAGCGGTGCGGCACTATCTCGACGCCTGCCGCAAGGAGCCTTCATACAGGCACAGGGGAAATCTTGACCCGGAGATTTCCGCACTTATAAGGGCATACGATTTAAACAAGGAGGAGGAATCATGGTGACGGACAAGAATGAAAGACAGGTCAAGACCGGCAACGGACTTTTACGGTTCTGCATGAATGTCGTCGGAGCGGCTTTGGTCTGCACCGGGGCTGGAGGAATGCTGCTGTGGCTGTCTCTCTGCATGGGTTGGTGGCTATCAGGATTCATAGCCTACATCCTATGGGGCTTTGCAGCACTTCTTGTCATCCTCCTTCTGTGCGGAATCTACGTAGGCATAATCAACCGGAATACATTGAAGAGACTGTCAAGGGATATCTAAAATCAAACATACAAATCAATTGTTCAACCAACTAAAAACAAAAAGAAATGAGAAAGACAATTTCACTCATCCTCGCCACGGCGGCAGTGTCGCTTGCGGCGTGCAACAAGGAGGCACAGCCTTCCGTCAATGACATCGCACCTGAAGAGGGCACAATCATGCTCAGCGTGGCACCCCAGGACGGGCCGGTGACCAAGTCCATAGCAGCCTACACTACTGCTCAGGCCTACGAATCGCAGGTCAACCGCGTCCAGGTGTTCGTGTTCGGCACCGACGGCAAGATCAACTGCTACCGTGACTTCGGCAAGGACCTTACCGGATCGGTATCCGCCACTTCCGGAGCAAAGACCGTTTATGCGGTCGTGAACGGACCGGACCTCTCTGCCATCGGCAGCCTGTCTGAGCTTGAATCGAAGGCTGTTGACCTCTCTGCTAACAGCGTCACCGCATCCAAGGGATTCCTGATGGCTGGCAAGGCATCATGCACGGTATCTTCCGGAACCGTCAGTTGTTCTGTGGCCGTGAGCCGTCTTGCGGCAAGAGTCGTGCTGAAGTCCGTAACCAACAACCTCCCGGCGGCATACGGCGCCCTGAAGGTGGAGAGGGTGTTCCTCGCCAATGTGGCCGGCAACCAGAACATCGCAGGAACGGCGCCAGTCAACACATGGTACAACAAGGAAGGAAGAAAGGATGAGTCACCACTAGTTCAGAGCCATATCATAGACGGCTCGACCTACACGGCATCATGTCCAGAGCTGACTTTCAAGACCGTCGGAGCATCAGTTGCCAACAACTCATCCCACGAGCCTTCGACTCCTTACATCATGTACGGCTACGCCAATTCCTCTACTGCAACACCTGCAGGATTCACAGCGTCCTTCTCTGCCCAGAGGACTGTGCTTGTAGTGGCTGCGACCGTGGACGGTAAGCTCTGCTACTATCCTGTCACCCTGAGCAAGTCAACCATCGAGCGCAACACCACCTATACAGTGGCCCTTACCATCAGCAGCATCGGTTCTGACGAGCCGAACAAACCTATTGAAAAGGGTTCAGCAAGCGTGACAGTGAGCGTGGACGGATGGAAGTCCGGCGCCACCTACGACGAGACAATCTAACATTATAGAGGATATAAGTCTCGGGGGCGTGCCAGGCGGCACGGGAAGTCTGTCCCGGAAACAGTCCTTCCCGAAGGCGGTCCGACTCCGCCCGCCCCACCAACAACCAAAGACAAAGAAAGTCATGAGAATGAACCGCTGCAACATTGCCGGTATGGCACTATCGCTTCTCCTGGCCGTTTCCTGCTCCTTCAAGGAGGAACGGACCGGCTGCCCGTGCTGGCTTACCATGGAACTCTCCGACGTAAAGAGAGTCTCAGACAAAGCGAGCATTGAACTTCTGGAGGACGGTGAGATAATATACTCTGATATGGTCTCCGGGAAGGACATCGAGAACGGCCAGTTCGAAAGGACGGTACTGAAGGGCATTGTCCGCACAAGCGTCTGTTCCGGAGCCGCCCGCGTGTCGTCTTCAAAGGCGCTCTTCACAGGCGGACAGATGGCGGACACCGTATGGGCGCACACCGCCGAGGTGGACTGCACCGGGGAGACTGCAGTCGACATAGTGCGGATGCACCGTCAGTTCGCGCACGTGACGCTCCGGTTCCTGGACAGGGAATCGGCGCAGGGAATCGACGCCCTGTCGGTGTCGACGGACTGCGGCGGTCTTGACCTGCTGACGCTGTCTCCGCTGCCGGGAGACTGGGGCATGGCGCTGGAACTCTCGGACAGAGGGACTGCAGGGTTCTTCGTGCCGAGACTGCGGCAGGATGGGCGTCTGGTCCTGACCGTCACCAGCGCCGGGAAGGAGAAGGACGAGATTGACCTGCAGCGTCTTCTTGAGGATGCGGGATACAGGTGGGACAGGGAGGACCTGGATGACGTGACGGTAGGCCTGGACTTCAACCTCGGCGTCGTCGGCATCAGGATAGACCCGTGGAAGGAGGGACAGAAATACGAAGAGAACATCTGACAAAAAAAACAGGACAGGATATGAAAGGAAAATTCTTCAGACAATTGTTTATGGCGGCAGCGGTGCCGGCGGCACTGCTTTGCGTCTCATGCGTCCGGGAGCATCTGCCGGAAGGCTCGGGCGTCACCGCAGGGATTGAAATCCTCGTTGGCGGGGACTTCCGCGATACCCGTTCCGCAGTAGGACCCGAATCCTCGCTTGACGGATACGAGAGCGCGGCCAAGGACATGACCGTCTTTCAGTTCGGAAAGAGTTCAGGTGGAGGATACGTGCTGGAGAGGACGTATCATTTCAACCTGACGGGAGGCGCCGCGCCTAAGGTGAGCGGGGTATCCGGAAGGGGCTACAGGTTCTACGCCGTTCTCAACTGCGGAGACCTTTCGTCATGCCTCTCCAGGGGTGACGGGGAAAGTAAGCTCACGGGGCTTGCCCTGTCCTGCCCGCCGTCGGAATTCTCCCTTGCGAAGGGTATGCCCATGGCCTGCGGTCCGGTGGACGTTTCTATGGGAACTGCCGTCTCGCTGCGTTTCACCAGGCTCCCTGCCCGTTACGACTTCAGGGTGGCCAAGAACTTCTCGCACGGCACGTTCCGAATAAAGAGCCTTCGCCTAAGACAATCTCCGACAGAGACGTCACCATTTGCTTCAAAAAGAGCATTCTCCGTTTCCGAAGCCTCAAAAATGGCGGACGGCGACCGCGCGACGGATTCGGATATCTCCGCGCTTGAGGCAGGCGCGTCCGTGCGCTTCTACACTCTTGAGAACGCCTGCGGCAGGGCCATCGACAATCCGGCGGCGGATCCGAAGCTGAAGGTGCCGCAGAGCGGCACGTCAGTGGGAGGATACCTGCCGACATATATTGAGATGACCGGTACCTACACCGACCTCTCCGGCGGCCTTGTCAGCGAGAACACCTACAGGATGTATCTTGGTGACAACAACTACGACAGCTTCGACGTCCTGAGAGGCACGAGATACACGCTGACACTCAATCTCACGGATGAGGGAGGATTTGTCGACGACTACTGGAAGCTTGAGCCGGACGTCACCGACGCGAGGACCTTCAGGTTCGACAGGAGGGAGTACACCGTTGAAGGCAACTCCAGCACCGTTGTGGGGGTTGTCGGAAGCTCGCCGTACCACGGCATAACCTACAGCCTTGACGCGTCACTGTCGCAGGTGTCTTTCGACAAATCGTCGATGAAGCTCTCGCAGGGCAAGGTCACTGCCAAGAGGAGCGGCAGCCTCACCGCCTATTACTGGGATGGGCGTGTCGCCGACAGATGCACGGTCACGGCCCTGGCCTACAAGGAGTCCATTGACGTGAGTCCGATAGGCATGGTGAACGTCAGGACATCCTGGGACCACCAGTCGCTCACCAAGGTGCATGATCCGGCTTGTACACGTGACCACGGGGCGCATGACTCCAGATGCACACGCAACCACACGTCACCCTGGAATGACGACTACATCGACATTGATGACTGCCCCAACCGTATAGAGGACATCGACCATTGTCCGAACTACGTGCTGGAGCTGTCGGGGGCAGGCATCGTCAAAATGTCGTTCCAGATAGCCGCCAACTACAGGGTGAACAGCGCAGGACAGCTCGTCTATGACATACTCACGCCCGGACGCGACTATGTTTTGGAATCGTTCGAGCTCCTGACTGATGACGGCAGGGACGGCGATGACAGCGCCAGCTATGCCCCGGCCGAGTTCTCCGGCAACACCGTGAACATCAGCTGCCAGTTCCAGGATTCCAACAGGACCCACTGGTTCATAAAGATCATACCTACAGGAGCGAAGCTGGACCCGCTGGAGAGGAACTATGTCATCGCAAACGGAGACTCCGGGCCGATAAACTACAATGAGGCGAAGGTGACGTATCCGAATGCAGCTTACCCGCACACATACATCCCGAGGTGCACCAAGGCGGACTGGAGGGTATGGATGCTCTCGGACAGGAGCCTCGTGGAGTTCGAGAACACCGACGAGCCACAGCGCAAGAACTCCTTTATGGACAACGAGGAGATGTGCGCCACCGTCGCGAGCGGCAAATACGGAAAGACGACGAAAGTATATGCCGTGGACATGAACGGCAACGTCCTCAAGGAAAGTGTATTCAATACGGACGAATATACGTGCAACGTGATATGGCATGACTTCTTCTACGACCCGATAGATGCGTCAAGACTGGAGTTCAACTTCTACACCGGATTCCAGGAGTGTCTCCTGCCAGTCACCGTAGTCAACGAGGAAGTCGTTCTCGAGGCGGTACTGGACGACCGTCCGACAGTATACAACACGACGGAAGACCGGTTCTTCGACTTCTGGACTGACGGCTACACCGTCGCGGCAATACTCTATGTCCAGGATTCATACGACACCTACGACTGGGATGCGGAAGTGAACGTGAAAGGCGTTAACAAGCATTACCTGAACGTGGCTCCTGACGGCAGTTGGACGCTGAGGTAGTTCGCAGTCAGTGCTGCTGACTTATTGCAATTCAAATCAATAGAGTTTAATTTGCAACTAAATTGAATTGTGCTTAACTTAGAGAGTCGTTAAGCACAATTCTTTCATTTTTATAGACAAATAATTTATGGAATACGAAGTAATAGATGGAAAAGGAATAATTCCTGATGGCACAACGGAGATTGCATTTCAGGCATTTAAAGGCTGCAATAGTCTACAATCAATTGAAATCCCTAACAGTGTAACTGAAATTAGATTTGGTGCATTTGAAGATTGCACCAGTCTACAATCAATTGTAATCCCTGATAGTGTAACGCAGATTGGAGATGAGGCATTTAGTGGCTGCACCAGTCTACAATCAATTGTAATCCCTGATAGTGTAACTGAGATTGGAAGGTGGGCATTTGCTCATTGCACTAGCCTACAATCAATTGAAATCCCAGATAGTGTAACGCAGATCGATGGCTCTGTTTTTTTCCGTTGCAATAATCTTACTTCGATAATTGTGTCAAATAACAATTCTAGGTATAAATCCACCAATAATTGTATCTTAACCAAAGATGGTAAAAAACTCGTATTATGTCGGAATCATAATATTCCTGATAATGTAACAATGATTGAAGAGTGGGCATTTTATGGCTGCACTAGTCTACAATCAATTGTAATCCCTAACAGTGTAACTGAGATTGGAGTGAGGGCATTTAGTGGCTGCACCAGCCTACAATCAATTGTCATCCCTGATAGTGTAACGCAGATTGGAGAGCTGGCATTTAGTGACTGCAGTAGTGTACAATCAATTATAATCCCTGATAGTGTAACTAGGATTGAAAGGGGGGCATTTTGTAACTGCACCAGTCTACAATCAATTAAAATCCCAGATAGTGTAACGCAGATTGGAGAGAGTGCATTTGCTTGTTGCAGTAGTCTACAATCAATTGAAATCGTAACTCAAGAGAAAGAACCCGACCTGTCTCTTGAAAGGATAGAATACTTGTTGCAGGCATTATCTGAATACTCAGAAGGAATTTCTCTTCGCGTCCCTATCGGTTGCGGTTATGCCTATAGGCATCATCCCGCATTTGAGGGCAAGTTCAAAAAAGTCATCGCCAAGATTGATGTCTGAAATCTCCCATAAAAAGAGTGCTGGAGGGTTCTTTTTTCTTTGGTCACAAATGATTTGCAATTACATAGAAATGTGCTTGACTTGGACATAGTCAGGCACATTTTCTTATATTTGTATTGACGAATAATATAGCAGTTTATGAGATATGAAGTAATAGACGGAAAAGGAATAATTCCTGACGGAGCAAAGGAGATTGTGGAATCGGCATTTAAAGGTTGTGCCTGTCTGCAATCTATAGTAATTCCTGATAGTGTAACAAAGATTGGAAAGTCAGCATTTGATGGTTGTACCTGTCTACAATCTATTGTTATTCCTAATAGTGTAACCGTGATTGAAGGGAGTGCATTTAGCGGCTGCACTAGTCTACAATCAGTTGAAATCCCGGATAGTATAACAGTGATTGCATTTAAGACATTTGAGGGCTGCACCAGTCTACAATCAATTGTAATCCCTGATAGTGTAACTAAGATTGGATGGTTGGCTTTTTTTGGCTGCATCAGTCTACAATCAATTGTGATCCCTGATAGTGTAACTAAGATTGTAGATGAAGCATTTATGGACTGTACCAGTCTACAATCAATTGAAATCCCTGATCGTGTAACTGAGATTGGAGGGGGTGCATTTAGTGGCTGCACTAGTCTACAATCAGTTGAAATCCCGGATAGTATAACAGTGATTGCATTTAAGACATTTGAGGGCTGCACCAGTCTACAGTCAATTGTGATTCCTAATAGTGTGACGGAGATTGGAGAGTCGGCATTTAGTGGCTGTACCAGTCTACAATCAATTGTAATCCCTGATAATGTAACTGAGATTGGAGATAATGCATTCTATGACTGCAGTAGTCTACAATCAATTGTGATTCCTGATAGTGTAACGGAGATTGGATGGAGGTCATTTGAAAGATGCACTAGTCTACAATCAATTGTGATTCCTGATAGTGTAACTGAGATTGGAGATAATGCATTCCAAGACTGCAGTAGTCTACAATCAATCGTGATTCCTGATAGTGTAACGGAGATTGACGGGTGGACATTTAGTGACTGCACCAGTCTACAATCAGTTGTGATTCCTAATAGTGTCACGGAGATTGGACCGGGTGCATTTAGGGGCTGTAGTAGTCTACAATCAATTGAAATCCCAGATAGTGTGACGAGTATTGGAAGTCAAGCATTTAATGGCTGCAGTAGTCTACAATCAATCGTAATCCCTGATAATGTAACGGAGATTGAATGGCCGGCTATTTGGGGCTGCACTAGTCTGCAATCAATTGTAATCCCTGACAGTGTGACGGAGATTGGACCGGGTGCATTTAGGGGCTACACTAGTCTACAATCAATCGTGATTCCAGGAAGTGTAACTAAGATTGGATCGCGTGCATTTAAAGGCTGCACTAGTCTACAATCTATTGTAATCCCTGATAGTGTAACTGAGATTGGAAATGATACATTTGAAGGCTGCACAAGTCTGCAGTCAATTGAAATCCCTGATAGTGTAACGGTGA
>ULIX01005478.1_pt1 | contig 28364 bp, 19 predicted proteins | sample 1950721 | NCBI WGS metagenome assembly ULIX01 (sample SAMEA4835459, study PRJEB28245) | human gut metagenome | biome: gut microbiome; material: fecal sample | place: Denmark | collected 2008
ACGATGCTTCTGCTTCTCATAATGGTAAGACAGGATGGTATAAGGCAACGATTCCTACAGCATACCTCAATGCTAAGTTCTTTATCAACGATGGTACTCCTGGTACTGCTATCAATGGCGCAAATGCTTCTGCTGAAAAGGTTGTAAACGAAGGTGCTGTAGTGGCACCAACTCCAACTCCAGAACCAGAGCCAACTCCAACTCCTGAGCCAACTCCAACTCCAGAACCAGAGCCAACTCCAACACCTACCCCTGATCCACAGAATCTGGATGCTCAGTATCAGACCAATCCAAATGGTGCAGGTGTTAAGAAAACCATTACTGTAGATGGTGATATCAGCGATTGGGATGAGAGTATGATTATAGCACAGGGTGCTGCCAATGACGACCCACGTGTATATATGGATGCTGCCATGCACGAGATTCCTGTCGATCTCTATGCGCTTTATGGTTGCTATGACGATAATAACCTCTATCTGATGTGGGAGATGACCAATGTTCAGGATGTGGTAGCTCCAGAAGCTGATTACCCACTCAGTAATAATGGTGTCCTGTTCCCTAATTACAATATGCCATTCTTTATCGGCATCAACACCAACAATGCCTCTACAAGAATAGGCAATCATTGTAAGACTACAGCAGGTGGAACTCTATGGGATAGTGGCATTACTTGCGAAAGCCCAGTCAACAAGGTGGTGGTATTCTCAACCAATAACACCAATGGCCCATTTATTTATGGTGGAAGCAGCGCTGGACTGAATGCTTTGGAAGAGGTTGCCTATAAAGAGACAGGTGTTGTTGTGAAGTATGGTATGGGTATTCTCAGCAAGACGATAAAGGGTATTAAAGAATGTTATGGAGAGTCACAGGGCCGTCTTGTAGGTGATATGACAAAGGGTACATCTACTTATGTAGATTTCAATACCTTAGGACACGAGTCTTCCAAATACGATTTCCATTATGAAATCTCGATTCCTTTAGCTAAGCTTGGTGTTACAGCTGCCGATGTGGCAAGCAAGGGATTGGGTGTGATGTTAGTAGCTACCTTTGGTACAAGTGGTATGGACTGTCTGCCTTACGACACAAGTATGAGCGACAATGCCGATCAGCTTTATTCAAAGGATCCTTCTACTACACACGAGAAGGAAGATGACGACAATATCACCGTTCCTTTCGCTTATATTGGCAAGTCCTTGTAATGTTATATAGATAAGGTATAATAAATAATATAATAGATGAATAGAATTGAGCTCTTAGATGGCAGCGCCATCTAAGAGCTCTTTGTATTTGGCAATAGCATCAGCTATTTCGCTTATTCTGATAAACTCATCTGCGGAATGGGAGCGGGAAGACTCTCCTGGTCCCAACTTGAAGGAAGGAAATGGCATCAGAGCCTGATCGCTAAGGGTAGGACTGCCGAAAGGCTTCATTCCCATGGCTACACATTTCTTAATAAGAGGATGCTCTGGATCAATACGGGATGATTTCAAACGGAAACTATGAGCCTTTACTTCGCTCTTCAAGTGCTGGCAGATAAAGTGATAGACTTCCTCATTGTCATAAAATTCATTGGTGCGGATATCTACCAGCATCGTACACTTGTCGGGAATCACATTGTGCTGGGTTCCTGCGTTGACTACGGTAAGTGTCATCTTGGTAGGACCTAAGAAAGGACTCACCTTCTCAAACTTGTAATCACGAATCCAGCGCATGTCGTCCAATGCCTCGTAGATGGCATTCACGCCTTCGTTTCGGGCTGCATGTCCGCTTTTTCCGTGCGCTATCACGTCTAATACCATCAGTCCCTTCTCTGCCACGGCAGGCTGCATGCCCGTAGGCTCACCCACAATAGCCAGGTCGATTTTTGGCAAGAGAGGCAAGGCTCGGCTGATGCCGTCTTTGCCAGACACTTCCTCTTCGGCCGATGCTAAATAGATAAGGTTGTAGTTCTGTGTTTTCTCTGTCAGCATCCGGAATGTCTGCAGTAGTGAGCACAGACCGCCTCCACAGTCGTTGCTGCCCAGACCATAAAGCGTGTCGCCCTCTATTGTAGGAGCAAAGGGATCGCGCCTCCATGAATCGACAGGCTTCACGGTGTCTATATGGGCATTGAGTAGCAAAGTGGGCTTCTGCTCGTCGAAGTGTGGGTCAATCACCCATACATTGTTGGCTTCACGATGTGGCGTGAAACCATAGTTGCGAAGGGCTTTTTCCATGATGTCGGCGGCATCCTTCTCGTTGCGACTTGTCGAAGGGGTAGCAATCAGCTGGCTGAGCAACCCGATGGCATCTCTTACATATTCCTCTTGTGTCATCATATCTGTCTCTCTTAGTCTTGTTTGTGATGCAAAGTTAAGCTAAAACGGGATAAGGACAAAATAAAATTCCGATTTATTTTGTTTTCTTAATGTTTTCTATTATCTTTGCATCCAATAATTAAACATTATGCTTATGCAAGTCAAAAGTCATCTTTCGGTACTGATTCACGATTTGGCCAATAAATACGGCGACAAAACTGCACTTACGTTCAAGAAGTTTGGCAGCGACAAGTGGCAGTCTGTGTCATGGAATCAGTTTTCGCTGAGAGTGAAACAGGTGAGCAATGCTTTGCTGAACATCGGTGCAAAGCCGCATGACAAGATTGCTGTTTTCTCCCAGAATTGCGTGCATTATCTCTATACCGACTTTGGTGCTTATGGCATCAAGGTGTGCTCGATTCCCTTTTATGCTACCAGCAGCGAGCAGCAGATACAATATATGATTACCGACGGACAGGTGCGCTTCCTCTTTGTAGGCGAGCAGGATCAGTACGACAAGGCACATCGTGTCTTTGCTCTCTGTCCTTCGTTGGAGCGTATCATCATCTTCGACTCCAGCGTGCGCATCAGTACTCACGACCCGGCTGCCCTTTACTTCAAGGATTTCATCAAGTTGGGCGAGAACCTGCCTCGACAGACTGAGGTGGAGGCTTTGTATCAGTCGGCAAGCATGGATGATATGGCTAACATCCTTTATACCAGTGGTACTACCGGTGACAGCAAGGGAGTCATGCTGACCTATGGACAGTATGATGCTGCCCTGAGAGCCAACGACGAGGTAGTGCCTGTTTCCGAGAAAGACCGTGTCATCAATTTCCTGCCATTTACCCATATCTTTGAGCGTGGATGGGCTTACCTCTGTTTGAGCGAGGGAGCACAGTTGTTTATCAACACTTATCCGCACGAGATTCAGGAGAGCATGCGCCAGGTACATCCTACCTGTATGTGCAGCGTGCCCCGCTTCTGGGAGAAGGTGTATATTGCCGTAAAGGCCAAGATGGATGAGGCGGGTTCTGTACAGAAGAAACTTTTCTATCATGCTCTTGCCGTAGGTCGCAAGCGCAATATAGAGTATATTGCCAATGGCAAGCGTCCTCCTTTGACACTCGAGTTGGAATATAAGATTATCAACAAGACCATCCTGAGCATGGTGCGTAAGCAGTTGGGCTTGGAACATCCTAATATATTCCCCACAGCAGGTGCCTATGTGAGTCCGGAAGTCGAGGAGTTTATTCTCTCTGTCGGTATCGGCATGGTCGTAGGCTATGGCTTGACCGAGAGTCTTGCCACGGTATCGTGCGTGCATCTCGACAAGAAGTTTACCATCGGTTCTGTTGGTCGTCCTATCTCCAGCATCCAGATCAAGATAGGCGAGGACAACGAGATATTGCTTAAGGGTCCAACCATTACAAAGGGGTATTATCATCGCGACACCACCAATGCCAAGGTGTTCGATGAGGAAGGTTTCTTCCATACTGGCGATGCCGGATATATGAAGGATGGAGAGTTGTTCCTCACCGAGCGCATCAAGGATTTGTTCAAGACTTCCAATGGCAAGTATATCGCTCCCCAGCAGGTGGAGTCGCTGTTGCTTGTTGACAAGTTTATCGACCAGGTGGCTGTCATTGCTGACCAGCGCAAGTTTGTGTCTGCACTCATCGTACCGGAGTTCCGACTTGTTGAGGACTGGGCACGCGAGCATCATATCGCCTTTAGCAGTCGTGAGGATCTTTGTGCCAACGAACAGGTGAAGAAGATGCTGCAGGAGCGCATCAATACCTTGCAACAACAGTTGGCCTATTACGAGCAAATCAAGCGTATCACACTCTTGCCTCATCACTTCTCTATGGAGTCGGGCGAGTTGACCAATACGCTGAAGATCCGCCGACCTATTATCAATAAGAACTATCAGGCAGAGATTGACAAAATGTATGAGGAGTAATATGCAGCATAAGGCTATTGGCTAAAAACTCCTTTGAGACTGAAGAAAGAAGCGGTAACGGATTTGACTGCTATAACTTCAATAATTTATAATAAATTAATGATAACAGCTGACCAATTGAAGGATGTGATGGAGCGCGCTGACGCCCTGCATCGCTATCTCAATATAGACCAGAAACAGGTGGAGTTCGAGGAAGAACAACTCCGCACACAGGCTCCCGATTTCTGGGAGGACCCAAAGTATGCCCAGGAACAGATGAAGAAAGTGAAGGGTATACAGAAGTGGATAGACGGCTACAAGACCGTGCGCCAGTATGCAGACGAGCTGCAGTTGGCTTTCGACTTCTACAAAGACGAAATGGTGACCGAGGAAGAGGTAGACGCCGACTATGATAAGGCCATCAAGGCCATAGAGGACTTGGAGTTGAAGAACATGCTGCGCCAGAAGGAAGACCCGATGGACTGTGTGCTGAAAATCAACTCAGGTGCCGGTGGTACCGAGAGCCAGGATTGGGCTTCCATGCTGATGCGTATGTATATGCGCTGGGCTGAGGCTCATGGCTACAAAGTGACCATTACCGATATACAGGAAGGCGATGAGGCAGGTATCAAGAGTGTTACCATGACGATAGAAGGCAACGAGTATGCCTATGGTTATCTGAAGAGCGAGAATGGTGTGCATCGTCTGGTGCGTGTGTCGCCTTTCAATGCTCAGGGCAAGCGTATGACCAGTTTCGCAAGTGTCTTCGTTACGCCGTTGGTCGACGAGACTATTGAGGTATATGTAGACCCAGCCAAGTTGTCATGGGATACCTTCCGCTCCAGTGGTGCCGGAGGTCAGAATGTCAACAAGGTGGAGTCGGGTGTACGTCTGCGTTATTGGTATACTGATCCCGACACAGGCGAGGAAGAGGAAATCCTCATCGAGAATACCGAGACGCGCGACCAGCCTAAGAACCGTGCCAAGGCTCTGCTTCTCTTGAAAAGTCAACTCTACGACCGCGCCATGAAGAAGCGCCTTGAGGCGAAGGCGAAGATAGAGGCAGGCAAGAAGAAGATAGAGTGGGGAAGCCAGATTCGCAGTTATGTGTTCGATGACCGTCGTGTCAAAGACCATCGCACCAACTATCAGACATCCGATGTCGATGGCGTGATGGATGGCAAGATAGACGGATTCATCAAGGCTTACCTGATGGAGTTCCCCTCTGAGAATGAAGAATAGTAATAACCTAATAATATAGAACGACTATGAGTAGTAATAAAGAATTAAGAAAGTCAAAGCATGCTGCTTACGAGAAGAAGCAGGCTGAAAAGGGTGAGAGAATCATCAAGTGGATATTTTTCGTGCTGATAGCATTGGCCATTTGTTTTGCCATCTATTCGGCTACTATCGTGTAACGGATCATATCCTGACATAACAGAAATAAAAAATGAGTGGACTGGAAATAGAGAGAAAGTTCCTTGTCAAGAAAGGCGACGCATACAAGAGCGCCGCCTTTTCTGATAGTCATATTCAGCAGGGCTATATCCCTGCGCAGGGAGCTACGGTGAGAGTGCGCACACGCGACGACAAGGCTTACCTTACCATTAAGGGTAAGTCGGTGAATGGTGGCATGACGCGTTATGAGTTTGAAAAAGAAATCACGCTCGACGAGGCACAGCATCTGCTGCAGTTGTGCCAGGGTGGCGTCATCGACAAGCGCCGCTATCTGGTAAAGAGTGGCAATCATGTCTTTGAGGTCGACGAGTTCTATGGCGACAACCAGGGACTGGTCATGGCAGAGGTGGAACTGGGCAGTGAGGATGAGGCCTACGAGAAGCCCGACTTCATAGGTCGTGAGGTGACGGGCGACAAACGTTTTTACAATTCTCATTTGCTTGTCAATCCCTTCTGCAAGTGGCGTGACAGTCTGCCGGAAGAATAGTTTTTTACTGATTAAGTAACCTTGCTCTATTAGTATCAAGTTGCCTTTTTGCAGTTAATTTGCATTTTTACTTTCAATTTATACGTTTATATGCAAAATATTTTATAATTTTGCAGTCGTATTATAGAGAAAGGATAAAAATGACAGAATTAGATAGAGGTAGTTTTGGTAGCAAGATTGGATTGATTCTTGCTACTGCAGGTGGTGCTGTAGGTTTAGGCAATGTATGGCGCTTTCCTTATATGGCAGGCCAGGAAGGTGGTGCTGCCTTCATCTTGGTTTATATAGGGTGTGTGCTCCTTTTGGGCATTCCCTGTATGATTTCCGAGTTTATCATAGGCCGTCATGGTGCTTCGAATACAGCCCGTGCCTATACCAAGCTGTCGAAAGGAAAGGCCTGGAAGTGGGTGGGCTACTTGGAGGTGCTTACCGGTTTCCTTATTACAGGCTATTATGCCGTCGTGTCGGGCTGGTGCCTACAGTATGTGTATGCCAGCATCATGGGCGAGCTGCATGGCGACCCAACCTTTGTGGCAGAGTACTTCAAGGAGTTCTCTGCCGATCCTATACGGCCTGTCATGTGGACGGTCGTCATCTTTCTGATTTGTCATTTTGTGATTATCCATGGTGTTCGTGGAGGTATTGAGAAGGCGTCAAAGATTATGATGCCCGTCTTGTTCATCCTCCTGCTTATCATCGTAGTGGCAGCCTGCCTGTTGCCTAATGCCGGAAAGGGCGTTGAGTTCTTGTTGAAGCCCGACTTCTCCAAGGTGGACAACGGCGTTTTCTTGGGTGCCTTGGGGCAGTCGTTCTATTCGCTCAGCATCGGTATGGGTTGTATCTGTACCTATGCTTCCTATTTCAGCCGACAGACCAATCTGTTCAAGACAGCTCTGCAGATATCGGTCATCGACTTCATGGTGGCTATACTTGCCGGACTGATGATCTTCCCTGCGGCTTTCTCTGTGGGAGTTTCGCCCGACAGTGGCCCGTCGCTCATCTTCATCACCCTGCCCAATGTGTTTAATGAGGCTTTTGCCGCAGTACCTGTCTTGGGCTGGATTATCTCGCTGTTGTTTTATGTTCTTTTGTCCTTGGCGGCTCTTACATCGCTCATGTCACTCCATGAGGTCAACACCTCTTTCTTCTATGAGGAGCTGAAGATAGGCCGCAAGAGTGGCGCTTTGATTGTCACCGTGTCTTGTGCGGTGATAGGTGCTTTCTGCTCGCTGTCTTTAGGGGCTACAGATGCGCTCACGTTTGCCGGCAAGTCGTTGTTCGACTGGTTCGACTTTTTCACTGGGCAGGTGTTCCTGCCTGTAGCAGGCTTCCTTACCTGTCTGTTCATAGGTTGGTATGTGCCCAAGAAGCTGGTCAGGGACGAGTTTACCAACTGGGGAACATTGAAGGGAAATCTCTTCTTCGTCTATCTGTTCTTGGTGCGTTTCGTGTGCCCAGTACTCATCCTTTTGGTATTCCTCAATCAGTTGGGACTTCTCGAAGGCATTCTGTAAGGGGGTAAATCAATCATATCAATAGTATAAAAAAGAGAGAAAATGGAAAACAGCAGAGGCAGCTTTGGCAGCAAGTTGGGCGTGATCCTTGCTACGGCAGGATCGGCAGTGGGCTTGGGCAATATATGGCGCTTTCCCTATATGACAGGGCAGAATGGTGGCGCAGCCTTCATTCTTATCTATCTGGTGTGTATCTTTATGTTGGGCATTCCCGGCATGGTGGCTGAGTTTATCATCGGTCGTCATTCTGCTGCCAATGCTGCGCGGTCGTACAAGAATCTTTCCAACGGCAAGCCCTGGGGTGTTATCGGCTACATGGGTGTCTTTACTTCAATGATTATCCTGGGCTTCTATGCGGTGGTGGCTGGCTGGTGCCTACAGTATCTCTATGCCAGCATCATGGCTGAGGTGCAGGGCGATGCCAATTTCGTAAAGGAGTACTTTGCCTCTTTCTCTTCGGATGCGGTGCGGCCCACTTTGTGGACCATCGCCTTCATCCTGCTGACTCATGTGGTCGTGGTCAAGGGTGTACGCAATGGTATAGAGCGTGCTTCCAAGATACTGATGCCGCTGCTCTTTGTGCTGTTGGTGGTGCTGGTAGTTGCTTCCTGCTCTTTGCAGGGAGCCTGGAAGGGTGTGGAGTTCTTGCTGAAGCCCGATTTCTCTAAGGTAGACCCGAATGTGATGATAGAGGCTTTGGGACAGGCTTTCTTCTCGCTGAGTCTTGGCACGGCCTGCCTTTGTACCTATGCCTCCTACTTCAGCCGTCAGACCAATCTTCTCAAGACTGCCACACAGATAGCTTTCCTCGATACGCTGATAGCCATCCTGGCAGGACTGATGATTTTTCCTGCAGCCTTCTCCGTGGGCGTGCAGCCCGACAGCGGTCCGTCGCTTATCTTCATCACCCTGCCCAATGTGTTCAATGAGGCTTTTGCTTCCATGCCTGTGGTGGGTTATGTCATCTCGGTGCTTTTTTATGCCCTGCTTGTGTTGGCGGCGCTTACCTCTACCATCTCCATGCACGAGATAGGTACGGCTTTCTTCTATGAGGAGATGCATATCTCCCGCCGTGGTGGAGCCTGGATAGAGACGGTGGCTTGTTGTGTGATAGGTATCTTCTGTGCCTTGTCTTGTGGTGCGGTTCCCGAACTCACCTTCTTTGGCAAGTCGTTTCTCAACTGTTGCGACAATTTTACGGCACAATGGCTCATGCCGATGGCTTCTTTCTTCACCTGTATCTTTGTGGGATGGTATATTCCTAAGAAGGTAGTGCATGACGAGTTTACCAATTGGTCAACCCTTCGTGGCAGGTTCTTTGGCGTTTATCTTTTCATGGTTCGTTTTGTCTGCCCTCTTTGCATCCTCATTATTTTCCTGCATCAGTTGGGCGTACTTTAACACTTCGTCTGTCATTCGTCAATCTTCGCATTTTACGTGAACCAAATCCGCATCTTATTCGTACGACACGTAAGGTTCCAGACGTTCTATCTGTGCAGGAGGAAAAGTCTTGAGGAGCGATAATTGCTGCAGACTCTTAATGGGACCATGCAGTCGGCGATAGTCGCAGATATCGCGTGCTTGGTAGAAGTTGAGATAGGGATGTCGGCGAAGCTGACTCATCGAGAGCTTGTTGATCTTCAGTTTCGTTATCTTCTCTTTCTCTACTTGCATGAATGACAGCGCCTCTTCAGGGAAACCTTCTATCTCCATCAGTTGGTTGGCATTGACGTATCCACCCAAGCGCTCCCGGTATCTCACGATGGCACGCGAGTATGCGCTTCCGATACCTGGAATCTTCTTCAGCTCGGTGGTGTCGGCAGAGTTCAGGCTGACATGCTCGCCGGCTTTCAACTTCTGTGGATAACTGTAAATCTTCTCTTCGGCCTTCTCGCCAGTGGCTTGGCCTTTCTCCGTTTTCCCTTCTTTTCTCGCTTGTCGGTTGTAAGCGTAGTCTTTTTGCTGTCCGTAGTAGTCGGATGCCGGTCGGTAGTCTTCACCTATTATTATATAGGGGCGTAAGGTCTCGTATTGTTTCTTGGTGAGACCATAAAGACGGGCAAAGTCTTCGGGTCGTCTGTAGATACCACCCTTGGCACGGTAACGGTAGATGTTTCTCACCTGCCATTCCTGCAACCCCAGCCTGAGCAGGTCGGTGCTGTCGGCTGTATTGGGATCGAAGGCGAAAACTTCGTGTATCTCTTCGTCTACCTTATAATATAAAGGATGTTCCTTGTCTACGCGTTCCGGGTGCTGGGTGAGGGTTGAGTTGGCAACTCCCTGGCGGGAACCGTCGTCCTCGCCTCCGATGAAGATAATAAGTGAGCAAATGATAGCTATTATCATCAATATGACGATAATTGCGTTTCGATCGTTGCGTTGAAGATAAAATATACTTCTCATAAAAGTCGGGATTAGGCGACTCGAACGCCCGACCCCTACGTCCCGAACGTAGTGCGCTACCAACTGCGCTAAATCCCGATAGGTTTATTCTAAAACCTCATGCAAAGGTAAGAAAATAGGATGAAAAGTCCAAGTAATATGTCTTTTTTTTGCTTTTTTGAAAGAAAATTGCTGAAATATTTGCAAGAACCAAAATAAAATGTTACCTTTGCACCCGCAAATAAGGCTTCCCGCCTTGTGAGGCATAAATTATAATGGTGCCATAGCTCAGTTGGTAGAGCAAAGGACTGAAAATCCTTGTGTCCCCGGTTCGATTCCTGGTGGTACCACACAAAAGGCTGACTTTCTTACGAGAGTCAGCTTTTTTGTTTCTCTTCAAGTAAAGTGTTCAAAAGATTTCTTACGCTCCTTTTGCTTTTTCTTGTTTTTCTTCCAAAGTTGAAACAGTTCACCACCCCTATAGCCGTGGCACACGTAGTTACATTCATACTATGCAAATTGTTTTCTGTTAGTTATGAATTTGTTCGTTTCTGTAGATAAATCTCCGTTCCGTGATACGGAATGTGCATTCCGAACTTTGGAACGGCCGTTCCGTATCACGGAATGGCGGTTCCGTATCACGGAACGGAGATTTTTGTAGGCTAAACAAAACATTTATATAGTATAAGAGCAAGATTTTTCCAGTATAAGCGACAGTTTCTTTGGGTTTATTTTACTTCTTTTTGTGCCATTTTGATAGTCTTTTGTCTTGGTGAATGATAAATTGTCAGAACGCCACTTATGCAAACGTTTGCGTAGCTTTTTTGACGAAAACATATCCGTCCTTTATTATTTTGTTTTACTTTTGCAGCAGAAACTAAAACAACAAATCTACTAAAACGCTAAAAACAATGAAAAAAGTGTACTTCATGTTGTTAGGAGTGCTTTTGTCTACTGCTGTGATGGCAGACAACAAGCAAACCGTAACAATCGACGGCTCGCAGGTTAGCAAGACCGTCAAAGAAATCACCTTCGATGGTGACAATGTAACTCTTAGTTATGCCGATGGTACTGATGAGACTCAGGACATGTCGCTTGTGAAACTTTCTTTTGCTTATATCACCACTGGTATCAGCAACATTGAGACAAGCAACAAGGTTCTCGCAGGCAAGGTGTTCAATCTTAATGGTCAGCTTGTGGGTACTTCTACCCAGAACCTGAACAAGGGCATCTACATCGTGAATGGTAAGAAAGTAATCATCAAGTAAAAAAGGAGGAACGTAAAATGAAGAAAATGGTATTTACTTTGGCACTCCTCTTGATGAGCTTGAGTGCAGCCATGGCACAGACATGGACATTTGGTGCAATGAGCGAGGCTGACAAGGCTTTATGTGCAGCTGATGCTAATTGGGTATTGGGAACTGATCGCTACGGCTATACCTTAGCTTTGGAGAAAGCGGCTCTTGTTGCAAATGGCACAGAATTGGCTTATACTAAGGGCTTGAAGTTTACTGCTGGTGCTCCAACAGATAAGTTAGATTCAAAAGCAAAGGTTCGCTTGAACTATGGTTCTTCTCGCTTGGAATTGAACGGAAATGGAGTTTCTTTGATTATTCCAAGTCTGAAGGCTGGTCAGAAAGTTTCTGTAAGTTGCTCTACTGGTAAAACAGGAACCGCACGTGGCTTGGATGCTACAAATATCACTTCTGTTTCTGGCTCTTTCAATGCTACTTCTGTAGATAAAGTAATAAACGTCGGAACGGTAACTGCTGATGGTGATGTTGTTTTGACCACAAATGTTGGTGGTATGTACATCTACAGCATCAAGGTTGAGACTGTAGGTGGCGGATCTACCGATACTCCTGGTTCTACCGACAAGATTACCCATGCCGTTGCTCGTAACAGCAAGGTCAATCAGATGTATGTTACCACCAAGTCGGGTGATGTGAAGTATTATAATACTGCAGACTTGACAAGTGTGAAGTTCGAAGGTGATAAGGCAATCATCGAACCTAAATCAGGTGCAGAGAATGATGAGTACAATGCTTCTGTTCAAGCCATCAGCTTTGCTAAGAAGGCCGATCAGGGCGAAAGTGGTGATATTGACAATCCTGCAGGTGTGATTCAGATTACTGAGGCTAAGGGCTGGCAGGAGTCTGCCTACCTGAAGTGGGCTCCTTTCGAGGGCGCTTCTTCTTATAATGTATATGTAGGTGACAAGAAGATTGATGCTCAGCTGATTCGTCAGTATAAATCTTACTATCGTGCTGATGTTCTCGGTTTGAAGGAAGGCACTTATTCAGTAAAGGTTGTTCCTGTCAATGCAGAAGGTACAGAGATTGCTGGTGCTAATACAGCTTCTAACTTGGTAGTAAAGAGCTACAACCGTGAGGGCTTTGCTCATTTCAAGTATGCTGGTGTAGGTGCTTATAATAATGATGGTACTTTGAAGGCTGGTGCTAAGGTTCTGTATATTACAGCCAAGACAGCTAAGACCGTTTCTACAACCGTCAATACAGGTAAGCCAGAGACAATTACAGGTCTTCAGTCTATTATTGATGCTTATTCTAAGGGCAAGGATACTACTCCTATCGCATTCCGTATCATCGGTAAGGTAAATCTTTCTGATTTGGATCACATTTCAAGTTCTGCAGAAGGTTTGCAGGTTAAGGGAGCTAAGATGAATATGACATTCGAAGGTGTCGGTGATGATGCTACCGTATATGGCTTCGGCTTCTTGCTTAGAGAGGCTGAGAGTGTAGAGTTCCGTAACTTTGCTATCATGCGTTGCCTGGATGATGCCATGTCTCTTGATACTGATAACTCTCATGTATGGATTCACAACATGGATCTCTTCTATGGCAAGAAGGGTGGTGCTGCCGACCAGGCTAAGGGTGACGGTACTGTAGACATCAAGGGCGATTCTAAGTATGTTACTGTAGCTTACAACCGCTTCTGGGATAATGGTAAGGCTTCTATGTGTGGTATGAAGAGTGAAACTGGTGAAAACTGGATTACTTATCATCACAACTGGTTCGACCATTCAGACTCTCGTATGGCTCGCGTTCGTACCATGAGTGTTCACATGTACAACAACTACTATCAGCACAATGATGTTTATGGTATTGGTGCAACCAGTGGTTCAAGTATATTCATGGAGTCTAACTACTTTGATGCTGTTAAGCGTCCTATCATGAGCTCTTTGCAGGGTACTGATGCTATGGGTGATGGTACTTTCTCTGGTGAGAAAGGTGGCTTGATTAAGGCATACGGCAATGTGTTTGCCAACAAACCTGATAATTTCAGCTATATCACATACGCAAACAATAACACAAGCTTTGATGCATACGAGGTTTCTAATCCAAGTGAGCAGGTTCCTTCAAGCGTAAAGACTTTGGTAGGTGGTACTTCTTACAACAACTTTGATACCAACTCAAGCGTCATGTATACATACGCTGCTGATAAGGCAGAAGATGTTCCTTCTATCGTAGAAGGTTTCTATGGCGCAGGTCGTTTGAATCATGGTGATATTGATTTCGTTATTCCTGATGAGACAGTCGTAACAAATGGTCATCAGCAGCCATGGCCTGCTTTGGCAAGCATCCTTGACGCTTATACTTCTGGTGTTGTTAAAGTGTTCGGTGAGAGCAATGCTTCTGGCGAAGGTGGTTCTACTGAAGGTGGCAGCACTGGTGGTTCTACAGAAGGTGGCGAGACTGGCGGCTCTACTGGTGGTTCAGAAGGTGGCAGCACAGTAACTCCTATTGAGGGTACTGTAACTTGCAGCTTTACAGCGAACGGAAAGGAGGCTGTTCCTTCTAATAGTGCATTTGCTTTGACCGGTTCTGCTAAGAGTGTAAAAGCTGAAGAAACTGTTATTGAAGGTACTACTTATTCTGCAAGTCTTAAGATGGAAAGTAATACTGAAGTTTCTTTCACCACATCTCAGAAGATGACTCTGTATGTATATTATGGTACTTCTGCTAAAAAGACTAATGTACTGGTTGATGGTGTAAAGCAGGCAGGAGCTCCTACTACAGTTGTGCTTGAGGCAGGTGCTCATAAGATTACAAAGGGTGATAGTTCCGCAATCGCTCTCATCAAACTTGTACCTGTAACAGAATAATAAACATGTTTTCCTCAATGAGGAAAGATATATAAAATGAAACAAACTAAGGGCTGTCTTTTCGTGATGAGGACAGCCCTTTTTTCTCAAAGGAACAAATTAAACAAAAACTAATCCTACAATGAAACAAATTAACTCTACCGTTTCTGCACAGCTTAAGGCTGTTTGTCGTAAAACCCTTTTGGCTTCTGCTTTGCTCTGTGGCTTCTCTATGATGGCAAATGCACAGACCCAGGATGGTCGTGACTTCTCTATGGATGGCTTTGCAGCCTACGAAGGTGTGGCAGGCTCTAATTGGTATCGTGCTGGTGGTACTACCGGTGGCGAAGGTGGCAAGGTGGTGAAGGCTGATAACTTCTCGCAGTTGCAGGCTTATCTACAGGCAACAGACCCCTACGTAATTATCGTAGATCATGACATTACTACAGGCATCAAATGTTACGTTGATGGTATCAATACTGGTAAATTGCTTGATGACCAAAGTGGAAAAAGCGGTGTGGAAACAACATATGGTGAGCGCATTATGGTTGCTCCTAACAAGACTTTGATTGGTGTGGTAAACCCTGCAACAGGCAAGGCTCCTCTCTTTTCTCATATCACTTTCGTGATGCAGTCTGTTGATAACATTATTATCCGTAACTGCCGTTTCACCATGAAGGGCGTTCCTGTGCTCAGAACTGGTGAGAATAAGATTGTGGCTTGGCGTAATGGTGCACAAGTAGAAGTGGGCGACCCTGACTGCATCGGAATCCAGGCTGATAAGGTAAGTGCCAAGACCAACTGGGGTGGACATATCTGGGTTGACCACTGTGAATTCTTCAATGGTGGTGCAGCCAATAAAGACCGCTATGATGGTTTGCTCGACTGTAAGAACAATGTGCAGTGGATGACCTTCAGTTATAACTATTTCCACGACCATGACAAGAGCTGCTTGTGGGGTAAGGGTGATTCAGATGTCTACGAAAACTGTCGTACCATCTCTTTCCACCACAATTTCTTTGATAATATCCAAGGTTCTCGTCTTCCTCTCCAGCGTGGTGGTCATGTACATTATTATAATAACTATATGCGTGGTTGTGAGGATGGTTGGGATATTCGTACGGGAGCTGTGGCATACGAAGAGGGATGCTATTTCGAGAATACTAAGTCGCCTATCCGTTCAGACAGAGGCGGTAGCTTGAATATCTCTAAGGTTGAAGGCTATGATTGTATCTACAAGGGCTGTAACAACTTGATGGAAGGTTATACCAATATAGATGGCGCTAAGATAAGTAAAAGTTTTGGTGTGACCAAAACCGATTGGGTTCCTACTCAGACCGTAGCCTCTTACATCCAGCATTATCTCGACAAGACTGTGGATGTTCCTGCCATCTGCGAGAAGTATTCTGGCGCAGGCAAGGTAGAAATATGGAAGGCTTATACCAATGTACTTCCTACAGCAGATATAGCCGAGTTCGATCATGCCATCAAGAACTATAGCACTGCTAAGACCTACGATGCTAATGGAAAGGAAATGACAGGTGCCTCTACTACTGGCATCGAAATGTTCGATTATGCTGCTGCTCAGACAGCCAAGGCCGAGTACTTCGACCTCTCTGGCAAGCGTCTATCTGCTCCCTGTCATGGCATCACCATCGTTAAGGCTACCGACGCTCAAGGTCATGTATCCGTCAAGAAAGTTGTGAATATGTAATTGAACTTTCACAAAGTGCTTTAAGTACGGGCTGAAAGCCCAAAAGCTCTTAGCCCAGGGCAGCGCCCTGGGTCTAATAGTAATCGGCAAGGCGCCCTGTTTTACTCTAATTGAGCAAGCTTTGAGCGTATTTTTTAACGTTAAATATAATTAACGTTAAAAAATACGCTCAAAGCTTGCTCAATTAGAGTAAAACAGGGCGTGTGGAACCTACTGGGGAAAGTTTAATTGAACTTTAAGTTGTGAATTTATAAAAAGATTGTATGGTGTTCCAACTCCGTTTGGTGTCATTAGTTTGACATCCTAATGAGGTTGGAACTTTTTTTCTTTGCCGTTATTAAGCATACCAAAATTGGTTTCAGTTTAATACCTTTGTTCGCAAGTATGATGCTCTGCGAAGCACCTTATTTACTGATAGCTGACGATGCGCTTCTTTAGGAGATAATGAAGCGCATTTATAATTGACAGAGGCTTCCTATAGTAATGTCCAAGTATTGACAGAGACAAAAGAAAAGCGGGAAGACGCCTGTTGCGTCCTCCCGCTTGATGATTTTTTATAAACTCTAAGTTTATTCTTTCTTGAATGCTCGTATTATTTGTTCTTAAAGCCGTAGCCATTCTCGAAGCCACCAGAAGATAAGGTGTTAGGAGTGAGAGGCCAAAGGTAGATAGGAGCCTTTACATAGTCGTAATCCCAGAAGAGATACTTGTAGTACTCGTCATCATAGTTTGCAAGGTCCTTACCCCAGTTTACCTTCTTATAACCGTCTGCTACAAGAGCTGTTTCCTGCTCTGCAGAAAGCTTGTTAAATAAGCCCTTGATGGCGACGTTGGTCAAAGGAGTATCTGTCTTGTAATCCAAGCCGTAAGCCTCCCATTTGTCGTTCTGGCCGCGCCATGAAGGATAGAGTACTGGGTCGTTTTCCTTTCCTTTTGGACACTGTGCGGTCAGTCGGTAACCTTTCTCAGTCTTGGCATCCACGCTCTTGGTATAGATATAGCTTGAGATGGTGTTGCCATTCTCGAAGGTGTAATAACCATTAGACTCCAGACCATCCAACATTCTGCGGGTGAGTTCCTTGATTTCACGAATCTTTTCAGGCAACAGACCTGTACGAATCAGAGTGAAACGACGGTCGCCCTCTCCTGCAAACTCGAAGCCGCGCTCATCGATGACAGCCTTGAGCAGAGAGCCTTCCTTGGCGATAAAACCATCCACATTGGCCTCTGCAGGTGTGCGGAAAGCACGGTTGCGTATCTTGGTAAGGTATGTCTTGGCTTCGGCACTGTTGGCATCGAGTGCGGCGCAAGCCTCGGCATAGCCTAAGTACATTTCAGACAGGCGCATGTAAGGACTATTGATACCCGAACGGCGCTGGTTTTTGGTCCATACCTTTGCCTGGCGATTCTCATCAAACTTGTTGCAGCAGATACCACCGCCAGCAGCTTTAGAGTTAGGTACGAGAGGTATCAGGGTCTCCGTACCCTTACCTGTACTACCTGTAACCGTGAAACATACGTCACGACGCAAGTCCTTGGGGTCGAACTCGCCATAGTAGAAGGCTGGGTTGGCACGTCCCTGACCATAAGCCTTGCAAGGATATGCGTTCTTACCGCCACCGCTTGATGCACGTCCTAAGCTATAAGAACGCTCACTCTGTGTGGTCACACCACCATCAGAGCCCTGGGTGTATGGAACCTCGAAGATACTTTCGTCAGCATAAGTAACATCAGCCTCGTGCATCTGCTGGAAGAAATACTGGTAAGGGTTGCCGAATACGCGTCCCTTATTGTCTTTCTCACGTGGGTCGGTATCGTGGAATATGGCTGTTCCGGAATTGTCGATTGCCTTTTTGAAGTAGGTCTTGGCAGTGTTGTAAAGGTTCTGCCAGTCAGAACGGCGGCCATATTCTGCACCGGCGTTGGCTGTTCCCATGGTCTCGAAGGTGAGTGGATTGCCCTGACCATCTACTCGCTTGATGTCGCCACGGCGAGTCTGATAGCCTCCTGCTTCAAGAGCCATGCGGCCAATGAGTCCGTCGACATAGGTACGTGAATAATAATTCTTGGCATTGGTGGTGTAGTGAGGGCAAGCACCCAATACGTACATCAGCGGTTCCACCTTCTTGAGCTGCTCGATGCAGACATCATAGATAGAGTCGCGTGAGGCAATACCGCCAGCAGGTTTGCCAAACTCGGCAGGGCAAGGCACATCGCCAAAGTACTTGATGAGTTCGCGGTAGCAGGTGGCACGCAGTGCTACAGCTTCGCCATAAATTTGACTCTCGTCGGTAGGTTTTGTCTGTGCCATCATCTCGTTGAATCCTTCTTCCTCCTCGAAGGCTGATGTAATGGCGTTGCACTTACCGATGACATCAAACAGCGCACCGTATGCTCCGTCAGTTCCCTCTTTCTGATAAATGAGGAGGTTGTAGTTGCCTACTTCGGTACCATTTCTATAAAGGCCTTCAGGAATATGGCGTCCCAACTGGTTGTTGTGAGCCTCTGGGTGGCGCATGATGTCGGAACCTGCTATATCAGCAGCATAATAAAGTCCGCTACCAAAAACCTGCAGGGTATAGGCATTCATCATGGACTTTTTGGCACCTTCCAAGGCTGCCCATTTTGTTGTTGTGGTGGAGAATACAAATTCTTTATCAACAGTGGATGGTGAACTTGTCTCCAGATAATCGTTACATGAGGTGGCACCAGAGAGGAGGCCTGCCGCACATAAAGCTATATATAAATATCTATTTTTCATGTCAATATTCAGTTTTAATAGATTAGAATGCTAAGTTGAGGCCGAATGTCCAAGAGCGTGTCTTTGGATAAGCCTGGTAATCGTAGTTAGGGGTAGGGAATCCGTTGCCACCAGCGTTGAAGTCTGTGTTGACATCAGGATCGATTCCGCTGTAACCCTTGATGCAGAAGAGATTGGTAACAGTGGCATAGATGCGCAGGTTGCTGATGCCGAGTGGCTTCATCCATGTCTTAGGGAAGGTGTAGCCTACAGAGAGGTTCTGAAGGCGCAGATAAGAAGCGTCCTCGATGAACTCGCTGGTTACCAGACCGTACTCGCAGTATGGCAAGGCATACTTGGCACCTGCATTCAGGGTGCGGAGCTCGTCAGGGTTGGTAACGGCATAGAGGTTACCATTGTTGTCTACATTATACATCTTCCAGCAGTCTGCCAGTTCGGAAACTCGTGCAGAGCCGAAGCCGATATCTTTGTTACCCATCATGTCGTGGAGAGCATTGGCGTTGTAAACGTCGCCACCAATCTGATAGGCAAAGTTGGCGTTGAGATCGAAGTTCTTATAACGTCCAGAGATGTTGAAACCACCCGTATGCTCAGGCTTGGTCTTACCGATGATGGTTACGTCGTTAGAAGCCACGGTGCCGTCATTATCTACATCGGCAAACTTGTACATGCCAGGGAATGCCTTCTGGCCAGCAGGAAGCTTGTAAGCCTTGGCGCATCCTGCAGAATAGTTGCAGGCTGTATTGTCTGGAATGCCATCCTTCAGTGTCCATACACCATCGGCGCTTACGTTGAAGTCGTCAACAGTGTAGAAGCCCAATGACTTGTAACCCTGAACCAAACCTACAGGATTGTCCTTGCGGATGACGTAGTCGTAGTATGGCATACGCATCTGTGAACCCCAGTTGGTATGGGTATCTGCCAATACGTTGTCGAAGAGTTCGTCTACATTGTTGTGGTTGAAGTTGTAGGTCATGCCGAATGTCAAGCCCCAGTCCTTCTTGTTGACGATGTCGTAGCTCAAGGCAAGCTCGACACCCTTGTTAGAGGTCTTACCTATGTTCTGGAACTGGTAGGTGTAACCAGTAGAAGTGTCAATAGGAACCATCATCAAGATGTTCTTGGTGGTGTTCCAATAGAAGTCTAATGTACCGCGCAGACGACCGTCCCAGAAACCAAAGTCGAGACCGATGTTGCGAGAGATGGTAGTTTCCCACTTCAGGTCGGGGTTGGCCATCATGGTGCCAGGACGGAAGGTGTTGACAAGTTGGCCGTCAACCTCAGTAGTTTCGCTTATCCATGTAGCCTTCCATAGCGAAGCGTCGATATTATCGTTACCGGAAGTACCGAAAGAGAGACGGAGCTTCAAGTTGCTCAGCCAGTCTTGTGTGCCCTTCATCCAAGGTTCGTCAGAGATACGCCATGCGGCAGCTGCAGCAGGGAAGTAACCCCAGTGGTTGTTGGGTGCGAACTTAGAGCTACCATCAGCACGGAAAGTAGCGGTGAAGAGGTAACGGCTCAGGTAAGAGTAGTTGACACGTCCGAACCAAGAAAGGGTGTGGTTTGGTGTGCCGATCTCCGACTTGTTGGTATCTTTCAGAGAAGTAGACTCCATGTGGCTCATGTTGAGCTGACCGAAGGCTGTGTCCATGTCCCATCCTAAAGGATAGCCATAGCCATTGAAAGTAGTGGAGTTGCTCTTGCTGGCAAGAACCTCGTTACCCAAGAGGAAGTCGAGGCTGTGGTCTTCGCCCAATCCCTGTACGGCATAGTTGGCAGTGGTGGTCCAACGCACGTTGTAGCCATTGCTCTTTACCTGGGTGGCATGGTTGTAGCCATTCTCGTAGCCGTCGTCCCAGGTCTGCTGCTCACGCCAGTTGCGGGCAAGGGTAAGCTCGGTCTTGCCTGTCAGTCCCTTGATAGGAGTCCAGGTGAGCGAGTTGGTGGCACGCAGACGGTAGTGGGTGTTGTATTGGGTATAGCTGTCATAGATGCTGACAGGGTTGTATTTAGGGTCAACGTTGGCATCGCCCATACCCAATAATGATGGGTCGTCCACGCCTAAAGGAGTGTCGATGGGTCGGTATGCATAAGAAGATGTGGCATACTGGAACTGGCTGCCTTGGAAGCGCATCTCGCTATAGCGGGCATCGATGTTCCACTTCAGGTTCTTGGTGATGTCCTGTGCCAACTTGAGGTTTACATTCCAACGGCGGAAACCTGTGTCTTTCAGCGAACCCTTATCATTAGTATAGTTGACAGAAGCATAGTACTTGGTATGCTCTGTACCGCCACTGACGCTCAGGTCGTGGTTCCAGGCGTGAGAACTGCTGAGCAGGTCGTCCTGATAGTTGTGGGTACCCATGTTGCGGTATTCCTCCAAGTGGTTGCCGTTCTCGCTGCCCAAACCAAAATACTTGGCAACGTTGGTGCCATACTTGTCACCATAAGAGGTGGCATAGCTCCAGTTGCGCAGTACGTAGTCGTAGGCGCTTTCTGTGTCGTAGGTAGTAGGCTTCTCCTTTACAGAGTAGTACATGTTGTACTTCACCTGTGCCTTGCCTTCTTTGGCGCTCTTGGTGGTGATCATGATGACACCATTGGCACCACGCGCACCATAGATGGCTGTTGAGGCGGCATCCTTGAGCACGTCAATGCTCTCGATGTTGTCGGCAGGGATATCGTCAATACGTGATACCTGCACACCGTCAACGATGAAGAGAGGGTCGTTGCTCTGGGTGATGGAACCACCACCACGTACACGGATACTCATTGAACCGCCAGGACGGCCATCCTGAGAGGTTACTGATACACCTGGCAACTGGCCTTGCAGTGCCTCAGCGATGTTGGATACAGGGTTTTGAGCCAACTTGTCACCTGTAACTGAGGCTACAGCACCCGTCAGGTCGCGACGCTTCATTGTGCCATAACCGATAACTACCACCTCATCGAGGCTCTTGTCGGTAGACTGCATGACGATGTTCAGCGTAGACTGGTTGCCCACGGTGATGGTTTGTGTTTTACATCCTAAATAGGAAATGGTGATCTTGTCACCAGGCTTTAGGTTTTGGAGACTGAAGTTACCATCGATATCGGTAACTGTTCCGCCCTTTCCGGCTTGGATAGTTACACCAATTAATGGTTCACCTGTAGCATCCTTCACATTACCTGTGATGGCCTTTTGTGCAAATGCACCGACGCAACACAAGCTAAGAGACAGAGCCAAAGCTCCCTTCTTGATTTGTTGATACATAAATGGTTTGTTTTTAGTTATACATTAAGAAATGTTTGTTTCCTTTTTTGTTAGTCGTCAGTAGATAACTTCGTTTGTTGATGCCAAAAGTAGCAATAATCTTTTATAAAGTAGATAAATTGGATGTAAAATTAGCAGTATTTAACGCATTTAACGCTAAATACTGCTAAAAGTTCTTATTTTGTTTGGTATTTCAGAACATACCACAGGTCTCTGATGCGTGCTTCGGGATCCCATTTGCCATCAAAGGTCCAAAGGGCAGTAAGACCATGGAAGGCAGGATGGCCAGGAGCCTGGTCGAGATTGTCGCGCAGCCATCCGCTGTCGCCTCCCTCGCGTTCGCAACCATAATAATATACGCGCAATCCCCAGGGGCAAGGGTCAAGCACCTTGTCGCTATAGGCATAGCTGATGTTGCTGTCGAGGATGTTCTTCGACATACGGCAGTGGGCCAGATAGAACTGGTGGTCGTGGTGATAGCGTCCCAACTTGGTGGGCGAGAGGGCATCGAAGGAAGAGCAAGTCACGACAAACTTGTTGTTGATGTCGCCTCTGCCGTCGTGCCAGAGGATGGCTCTGCTGTCGCCGACAAACTTGCAGCGTGTGGCATAGCATCTGCCACGAGGACACATAAAGTCGACTCCCGGACAGCGCAGGTAGAGGTCGGCATGATAGTACATTCCTCCATTCTGACACCATAGCGAGAGGGCATCGTTGCCGTCGGCAAAGATATTGCTGTTGATGACGATGGTGCGTGTTGCCTTGCCATAGATGGCCATCTGGTGTGTGGTGGTCTTCTCTACCGTGCTACCATAATTATTATATACGGTGATGCCGCTGATGATACAGTCGTTGGCATTGTCCTGCAGTACGATGACACCCATGTGTACAGGCTTTCCCTTGTATTCCTTAATGGTTTGTGAGGCTGTGGTCTCGGCATATTGGATGATGACACTGTCGCGGTCTTCGCCTACGAGCACGATGTTGGGACGGTCGATAATGACCTTCTCGTGATACACTCCGTTGCGGATGAGTATCTTGAAAGGCTTCGCAGGGTTCTCGGGGGCCTTCTCTATGGCATCCTGTATGCGCTCGCCGGCATTGACTATTGCATCGAAACATGACAGCTCTGGCTTCGAGAAGCGGTTCATATTGATGAGTCCACGCTCGTTGGCACCGGGCGAGTTGAGGCTGAGGTTCAGCTTGTTGGCCGTATCATACTTGTTGGCCCACTTTTCGTAGAGAGGATAGATGAAAGCGGTACGGTCGCTGTACCATGAATAACCGTTGCGACGCTCTGTACCTATCTCCCAAAGATGCCGGCGGGGCACACCGTCGCGGTCGCACACGAATGGCTCACAGTGCTCTAAGTCGTAGTATCTTGCCCACAGAGGTGTGGTGGCATCGGGGTCTTTAACGAGTTCGGTTGTTCTGAAAGGAGAACCAAACTCGCCCTTGCGTACTACTTTCAGCCCCGTCAGTTTATAGGTGTCAAACCACTGCATGGCTCCACGAATGGCGCGTTTTATCTCTTCGCTTGGGTTAGGAATCTCCATCAGCATAGCCACGATGCGTGCACTCTCGTTAGAACTGTAGGACGAGAGTTCGAAGGCACGTGCCGGACGAGGCTCGAAGGTTACGCGGTCGTGCTGTTGGCACCAAATGGTAGGCTTTCCGTCCTTGACTATCTGGCACTTCAGTATGCACTCCACGCCCTTGTTGAAAGCCTTGATGGCCTTTTGGCGCAGCGCCTTGTCGGTCAGCTTGCCATCGAAGGGAGCCTTCTGCAGATAGATGTCGCGCAGCATTTCCATGGTGTTGACCATGGCATCATCGTTGAAGGTGATATGAACCTGATAGCCACGCATCCCGGGCCAGAACTGTGGCCATCCGCCATTGTCGTACTGTCCGCTCAGCAGGTATTCCACACCCTGGCAGAAAGCCTCACGATACTTCTTGCTCTTGGTGGCCTGATAGAGCCGAGCCAGATACGTCATCTGCATATTGGTGGCATCGTTGTCGGTGGTAGAGTCGTCTCGCCGGCTTTTGTCATTGAGTACTTGCTGCCGCTCCTCATGAGTCATGGGCTTTGCCATGTCGATGTTCTTTGGCCATCCGCCTGTCACTCTCTGGTAGTCGAGAATCTGGTCGCCGATGAGTCGGGCTTGCTCTGTTTTGAAAAACTCCTTTTTAGTTTCCCTCATCGCATTGTACCTGCGCTGGGCATGGGCTGGCAAGAGGGCCAACGCCATCAGGATGGAAAGATAAAATGCTTTCATATTATAATAGTTTATGTTTAGTTTTTAAGTTTGGTGCAAATATACAAATATTATTTTGATAATATCATCTTTTTTTCGTATTTTTGCCGATGCTTATCATTAGCATCGGCATTTTTTTTGGGTACATTATTAGATTTATAATAATATTGTTTTTATCGAACAGAAACAGGTAAACATGAAGACGATACAACCGATATTGACCATTACGGGTTCTGACAGTACCGGAGGCTCTGGTGCCCAGGCAGACATCAGGACCATCTCTGAGTTGGGAGGCTATGCTGTTTCAGCCATTACTTCCATTACTGTGCAGAACACTTTAGGTATTCAGGCATTCTTTGATGTTCCAGCCGAGATTGTTTCGGGTCAGATAGAGGCTATCATGAATGATATTCAACCGAGCATCGTGAAGGTGGGTATGATTCGTAGGGTGGAGACGCTTGAGGTCGTGATCGATGCCCTGACGAAGTATCGTCCGGATTATATCATTTATGCCCCTGCCATCTGGTCGAGCAATGGCGATGCATTGATGACGGAGGATGTGGTGAGCCAGATCAGGTATCGTTTGCTGCCACTCTGTTCGGTCGTTGTTGCCCGAAAGAAAGAAAATGATATTATTCTGCAAGACACCAAGTTGCTGCGCATGGCTGAGGGTAACGGAATGCAGGTGTTCCTGCTCGACAATGCCAATTCACATGGTCTTACCAACCGTTTCTCTTCTGCCCTTGCCGTATATCTGAACCAAGGCAAGAAGATGGAGGATGCTTTGGCGATGGCACAGGATTTCATCAACGTAGAGTTGACACGTGAGAGCAACCTGCAGGGACGCAGTTCGGAACTCTATAATCAGTTTATCTCTCAGGTCAACAACTTCTGCCGCACCTATAGTGATGTGCATTTCTATGCAGACCAGTTGAATGTGAGCAGTCGCTATCTGGCACAGGTAACCCGTCGTATCTCCGGCAAGACGCCGAAGGCTATCATTGACGAGTATATCGTAAAGGAAATAGAACGTGAACTTTCTACCACAACCCATACTGTACAGGAAATAGCCAACACCTTCGGCTTCTCATCCCAGGCTCATCTCACCAAGTTTTTCAAGAAGATGAAGGGGGTCACTCCTTCTGCTTTCAGGCAACCAAAACCAGTTGATTAAATGAGTCCAGCCAACAGAGGAAATAAAATTGCTATAAGCCTATCTAATGGACGTTTGAATGTGGCTTTGCGTAAGTCTCCAAATGAACTCTATGGATCTTATGTCAAATATTCGATATATTTACGTAAAGGTAATGTGTTTACTAAAGTGACGTTTGATGTCAATCTTTAAGTTATGTTCAACAGATGATATCTCATATCTTAAAAAGATGTAGGAATCTATAAATTATTACTTTGAAACGATAAAGTCGACAATAATGTTTACAGACCTTACTGTATAAAAGAATGATTGCTGAAGCGTTTATTTAAGTAGGCATAAATTGTATTATTATGAATTTACAAACTTTCAATTTGAAGAACTCTTCTGTCTTGAATGAAGAAGAGTTGATGGTATTGCTAGGCGGAGGTTTTGATGAAAACGAAGTGATAAATATGAATTGTTGGAACATCGTATAAAAGATTATTGTTGGCGAGTCATTAATAATAAAAAACTTAAGAGATGAAGTACATTTGGGTAGTGTTGATGTTATTTTTGTTTCCTTTCACTTGCTTAGCGCAGGTGAGGGGAAAAATTGTATCTGTATCGGATTCCTCTTGTGTGCCTTTTGTTACAGTTTCTGCTTTTGATAAAACAAATCGGTTTCTGGGTGGAGTGCGAAGTATGGAAACAGGAGAATTCTCTTTGGAGAGCAAAGGAAACATATATAAATTGTCTTTCCAGTCGATAGGTTTTGAAAAACGAGATACTATATCTCCTCTTGGTTTCAAGGGCGATATAGGTGTTGTCGTATTGCAATCAAAGGTGGAAAACTTAAAGGAGGTGGTAGCTGTGGCTGATATGGTGAGTAGAAATGCATCTAAAGAAACTGTATTCATCACCGATTCCCTTCGAAAAGGAACCACTAGTGCTATACAGCTATTAGCAAAAATTCCCGGTATAACAACAGATTGGGGAACAGACGAAGTGAATGTAGGAAAAGATAAAAATGTACCTGTAATTATCAATGGCAAGGAAGTAAAACGAGAATATGCCATCAGCATAAACCCAAAGCGCATCAAAACCGTAGAAATTATGCGTTATCCTGCTGGTAAATATTCTGAATATCCAGTAGTGCTTAATATGGAACTGGTTAATGACTATACAGGATGGGATATAAGTGCGTTCTCTCGCAATTTGTATTCTTTCAGAAATAAGCATTCCAATAGGGAAGCTATGGGTGCAAACTTTACCTATACATTTCCAAGGGTTAATCTGTATGGCAGCCTAAACTTTACGCATCGTCAGAATTATGATGTATTAGGTTATGAATATAGTAACTTGGGTGATGTAACGATAAAATCAAAGGCTATTGATTATAGAAAACCAAACATGAGTACTGGGAGCAATATTGGTAGCTTTAGTTTGGGAACAGATTATAAATTGTCAGATAATCAAACACTATCTGTGCAAGCTTGGATAGAGACAAAGGGAAGTAAACAAAGTGATTTCTTTTCTGTTTCTAATAGGGACGAAAAATATGAATCAAATAGCCTAGATGATTTCAATACAGATGATTATACTATTGGATTGTTTTATAAGGGAACGGTTCTAAAACATTTAAATTTATCTTCGGAACTCATATATAATAGGTATGATATTCATGAAGATAGATTTTATAGTGCAAAAAATGATGTAGCTCAAATCCCTTATAAGGGAGATAAAAACTATTGGCGTTATTATTTGTCTGGTTACTATAACTTAGGCAATAAGGTGTCTTTGTGGGCAGACTTCACCCAAATATGGAAAGATTATTCTAATTCTGACCGAAATGAGAATGTTCTGTTGCATAGTAGCAAGGAAACTCGAAGTAAATTGATGGGAGCAATATCATATCAGCCATTTAGAAATTTCAATGCTTTGTTAGGCACTCATTTGTTGGCTGTTAAAGATGAAAACCAATTGAAGGCTGTATCTGAGAAACATACATCTTGGATGCCTTTGTTTAAGGGTTATTGGAAACCTGTTAAGTGGATGTATTTGCAATATAATTATTTTTGTGATGTGGAGTATCCCAACCTTGATCAGTTGTCAACGGTAAGATGGCAAGTGAACGATGTGCTTTGGCATAGAGGCAATTCTGAGTTGAAACCTAGAATTATGCATTATTCTGAAATTACTGTCAACTTTGTCAATATAGTCAAGATTGACTATATGTACAAGCAGAGCAAGGATGAGATTATAGACTATTATCAGCAAGAAGAGGATAAAACTTATCAAACTCAAGCAAATTGTAATTACAGACATAATTACTTGGGAATGGAAGGTGATTATAATCTTGGCAAAGGCGTAGAACTGTCATTTGTAGCAAATTACCAATGGTATCATCGGTATATGAAAGATGACACGAAGCATTTTGGCAGAACCTGGTATCTTGATACACAGCTTCTTTGGAATGTTCCAAATACAAAATTGAGTTTCATGGCTAGCTATTTCCTTCGACATGACAAATTGCCATTATTACAAGGTAAACAGTATGATGAAGAGGAAAAGTTGTTTATTGGAACTTCTTGCTCTTTGTTAAAAGGTAAGTTGCCAATATCTTTGGAAGTAAGTATACCGACGTCCATGATTTCCAAGAAGACTTATACGAAAGTGAGTCTTCCAAATTTTGCTTATCAAACCTATGGCGATAATAGAGTAAATGCTTTTGTTGCCCTTATCAGTGTTAAGTATAGTTTGGGTAAGGGGAAGACAACAAAGCTAAATAATAGTAAGAATTTAGATGTGGAAAAGTAAATGAATAGATTTCCTGTTTGTTTTCAGCATGATAGTATGCTATGTGGCATTACTTGCTTGTAGATGATTTGTAAATATTTCGGCAGAGAATATTCTTTAGATTCTCTGTCGAAACTTTGCTTTGCCACAACGGAAGGGGTTTCGATGCTTGGTATCAACGAAACAGCGAAGACCTTGGGACTGGATACGGTATGTGCCAAAACAAATGTCGTAGAACTTAGCGAGACTCCGCTCCCTTGCATCC
>ULIX01030598.1_pt1 | contig 26986 bp, 14 predicted proteins | sample 1950721 | NCBI WGS metagenome assembly ULIX01 (sample SAMEA4835459, study PRJEB28245) | human gut metagenome | biome: gut microbiome; material: fecal sample | place: Denmark | collected 2008
CTCGACCAGATGGCAGGGGCATAAATGATATGGGCAGGACGGTACCTGGTCAACGCATCGATGACCACATTCAGCGTTTCCACCCTGCGTATCATACCAATCTTCACAATATCAGGCTGCATATCGTTCATGATAGCCTCTATCTGCCCCGAAACAATCTCGGCAGGAATATCGAAGAACTCCTGAATACCGAGCGTATTCTGCACAGTGATGCTGGTTATTGCCGAAACAGCATAACCGCCCAACTCGGCAATCGTCCTGATGTCCGCCTGCACACCAGAGCCTCCGGTGCTGTCTGAACCTGTAATCGTTAATATCATATCCTTAAACTTTGAACCCGATGATAAGTTTGAGGGCAAAGATACAAAAAAAGAGCGAATAATCCGCAGAATTTGCAGATAATTCGCTCTTTTTTTTATTCTTCAGTGAGATCTTTACAATCCTTGAGTATCTCAGCAGGAACCTCATTGCAACGCTCGTAGCGGCTGATGTCGGTAACATCGTCCTTGGCGGTCCATATCATGGAACCCGATGCCAGGAGACGGGTTACGAGATAACTCTGGTTCCAGTCGCCCATGCCGTAATCATAGCTTCCGCTGATGATGTAGCCCTGGTATGGATCGTTCTTGATAGCGAACGAACCGGTGATATGGCGACCATACATACTATCAAACTTCTGATACATCTCGAAAGTCTGGTCCTTGCGGTTGAGAACGATGTAGCAGTATGTGCCCTCAGCAAGAGGTTCACCGTTCCACTCAGCCAACTTCCATGTGCCATGAAGATTGGCAGCAGTAACTTCCAGAGAAGGCTCCTCCGGTTCATCATCATCGCTGCTGCAGGCTGCAAAGCCGCAGGCAAACAAAGCAATCACCAGGAGGGTGAAGAGTTTTTTCAAATATTTCATTGTCTTGGTATTTTTTTCTTTTTTACTTTTTTCCTTTTTTACCTTTTTACCTTTACAACGACCTGTATCGTTCTGTCAGACGGACGGGCATCCAAGCCCTCCAGAATAACAGGGAAGGTGAAGGATTCGGGCATCGTAGCCGGAATCTTATCGGCTATGATGGTGATGACGAGGTCAGCCTCATCACCCGGTTCTATCACCTCAGGCTCTGTTGTAAGACGGGCATAAGGAGGAAGAAGGAGGCTGGATATACGGAGCGGCTTGTCGCCGCTGTTTCCGCAAAGGATGCGTGCCTCAGGCTCTGTGCCCGGCTTTACCTCTGTGATACTTGCCTTCGCCTGTTTCAGTCTGAGTGCGCCCATCTTGTGCGGATAGCGTGCCCACTGGTCAGCACCCGGCAGCACCTTTCCCGTTAAGGCAAGCTTAACGGCAGGCTGTCCCTCTACCTCTTTCAGATAGAGATAAGCACCCGTATTGATGGTGCCCGGATAGCGGTTAGGCGTGAAGGTGAGCTGCACCTGACAGGTATCGCCAGGCTTCATCACATCGCCCTTGACATAAGAACTGGTACATCCACAGGTGGTTCTCACCTGTGTGATGTGCAGTATCTTCTTGCTCACATTCTTACCCACGAAGGTGAAGGTGCGAGGCGCATCGTCCTCGGTCATCGTACCCGCATCGATAAGCGGATGCTCAAACTTCAGCAGTTCCTTCTGCGCATTCACCGTAACAGGCAAAGCCAGGAAGAAAAGCGATAGGAAAGCAAATATCTTCATATTACATCCAATTACATCCAACCATTGTTACCGGCACTCTTTCTAACGGTCACAACTACGGTCTGTCTGGTACCATCGGCAGCTGTTACGGTGAGCGATGTGCTTCCGGCAGCGAGTCCCTTCACGGTGAGCGTTTTGCCTTCTACCGAAGCAGAAGCTACGTTGCCATTCACTACTGAGCAAGAGAAGCCCTCTGTCTGACCTGCGAAATATGCAGCGAGGTTGAGAGAAACAGTCTTCTCGATGCCCACATACACGTTAGGCAACTTCATATCAGAACTGAGTTCCTTGTTCTTGATGTTATTCAAGAGCTTAGCAGCATCAATCAGACCAGCACCCATCTTGCCGATGTACTTAGAGAGCTGTACGATCTCAGGCGAAGCACCTACGGTAGTATGGTTCATGTAGTAGGTCTTGGTTGCACCATTCTGATAATGGCTATCCAATTCCTTTACAGACTTCTTCATCAGTGCTACGAAATCGGCAGCACGATAATGACGGTTCGTCTTGGCAGCATAAGCGAGACCCAAGGCAGCCACACCCGAAACATGAGGACAAGCCATAGAGGTTCCCTCCATGTAGCCGTAAGCAGGCTGACCGTTCTTGATCATCGTAGAGAGCACAGCACCTTTCTGCTCGGTGGTCTCTGTCTCTGCCCAGTATTCATCTTCCTGCTCGCCAATCTTGCTGTAATATTCCAAGTCGCCACCAGGAGCACTCAGGGTTACGAGCGAACCGAAATCGGTGTAGCAGGCTGGAGTAAAGTCGGCAGCTACTGAAGATACGCAGACGCACTTAGAGTAAGCACCTGGGAAAGCAGGATTGCCAGCATACTCGTTACCGGCTGCGAAGACTGGAATACCACCGTCGATGACACCATTAGGCGAACCGGCATTGTTGATAAAGTAATCCAGAGCTTCCTTCTCCAGCGGATAGGTCTCAGCCCATTCCTTCTCGGTAGCAGGACCAGGAGTATAACCATTGATGATGCTAGACTCTGAAGAGTTGTAACCCCAACTGCACTGCAGGATGACTGCACCATTATCGGCAGCATACTTGATGGCTCTCGCCTCGCCTGCCAAGGTTACACTGTTCTGACCGGAGAATACCTGGCAAGACATAATCTTAACACCAGAGTTAGGAGTTCCGTCACCACCGGCTACACCGCAAACACCTTCATCATTATTATTTACGGCTGCAATGGTACCAGCTACGTGAGTACCGTGACCAGAATCGTTGGCATCAGTCCAGGTAATATCGCCACTCTCGGTTACGAAATTATAACCGTGAAGGTCGCCTTCGTATCCGTTGCCATCACCATCAGTCTTGGCTCCCTGAACACTTTCGCCCGGGTTGCACCACATGTTGGCTGCCAGATCAGGGTGCGTATACATCACGCCCTCATCAAGAATAGCCACGATGATAGAAGGATCGCCTTTACAGGTCTTCCATGCCTCAAGTGCATTCACGTCACATCCTGCCTTAGCACCCACGTGATTATTGTTGAGGTTCTCAAATTCATAGTTGCCCTCGCCCAGGTTACGGTAGTGCCACTGGCTGGCAAAGCCTGGGTCGTTTGGCTCGCCATCAGCTGCTGCGCGGGTAGACTTCTGCTGAAGTGCCTTATCGCTGAGATAGATGCGCTTGCTGTCAGTATTGTAAGCACGCTTGATGCGACCGTTGGTCTGAACCTTTGAGATTTCACCCAACTGCTTCAGTCGCTCGGCAGCCGCCTTCAGGTCGGTTCCCTTATTAAACTTCACCGTATACCAGAGGTGGAGTCCCGCCTCGCGGGTTCTTGCCTCAGTATTTGCATCTACCGGGAACACACGCTCGAAGCTGTAGCTTCCCAGGATGTCGAGCACCTCGTCGGTAGAAGGAATACCCGAACGGGTAGCCTTTCCGGCGCGAGTCTTGCTCAGTTGTGCCTGGTCGAGGATATCGCTCATTTCCGGACTGAACTTAATCAGCAGTTCACCCGCCTCAGCATCTGCAGGGATGGTGATTTCTGAATTGCCGTCAGAAGAGCCGATGGTTGACAGGCTGTCAGAACAGCCCGTCAATGCCAAAGCGACCATTGCTATATAGAAAAACTTTTTCTTCATTGTTTGCTTCTATATTGTTTTTATGTTTATCTTACTTTTTCTTGTTTCTCCTGTACTTAGCCATCAGCGCAGCTTCATTAATATCGCCTGCTGCCACGTATTTGCGGTAGTAGAGCGGATAAGCTACACCCGGAACCTCCCACTTGTTGCCTGGGTCGCTGGTTCCGTAATAGTAGTCGTAGCTGTAGCTGTCTTCTGTCATATTAGAGAAACCAACGGCAGCGCCATCGCTATTCTTACCCTTAGGCTGCTGGTTGAAGATCATGATAGAAGGAGTCCATTCTACCAGATGTGGATGATAAAGAATCCACTTTGGCACCGCACCTGTCAGGAAGTTAAGGTTGAGTGACAACTGACGGCAGTTTGGCAATACACGTGGCACCTGGAGAGGATAAACATCCTCATAAACTACAGAACCATCCTTGTGTTTGCAGGTTACAGGATTATCCCAGCCTGAGAGCAACCACTTGCAGGTATCGCCTACCAGCTTGTCGAGATAATCTGCCTTGTTGGTAGAGAAGTCAGACCTGCTGTATCGGGTTGCCTTGCCGGCAGCTTCCAGTGCCTCAGTCATCTCTTCATCGGTAGGAAGTTCACCCTCCAGGAAGCAGTAAGACAACTCCAGTGTATTCAACTTATCCCATGTCAGGAGCTTGAGAAGCGCCTGGCGGTCTGCGGTTCCGGCATTTACCTTACCATACAGTCCGATAGGATAGTTATTATAAACATAGACGCCTGATGCATTCATTTCGCCCAGCGAAGCGATGTTGGTGACAACATCCGTACGGCGCTGTGCGTAGAGAATGAGGTTACGCAACTTAGGGAAGTTCTTCTCGTTGACGATATTGGTGATATCTGACAACTTGTTGAAGTTGTTACTTACCAGGTTGAGCGTTTCAAGACTCTTGCCCAGATTAACAAAGTTAGCAGGCAACTGAGTCAGACCATAAGCCTGAACGGTAAGATTCTTCAGAAACTTCAGCGAGCAGATTTCATCACCGAGGTTCACCTCACGAATCTGGTTGTTCTCGTTGGCAGCAACAGAGAATGACTCCAGGAACTTGAGGTTGCCCACTTCCTTAGGAAGAGTTTCGCCACTCTTGAGGTTGAACATGCTGAACTTGACAGAACGTACACGTCCTAAAGCCTCAGGATGATCCTTCACAAAAGCATCAGTAGCTTCCCAGAGCGTTACGCCGCTCCAGTTGCGCATGTTATCGCTGGAATCGAAGGTAGCAATGCTACCCAGTTTCTGGTTGATCATGATGACAGAGAGAGAGTCACCGGCACGGTTGTCCTCAATCTTTGGTGCTGCCTTCTGACGAACGGTCAGAATAACATCATCTATAGGTTTGCCATCTGCATCTACCAGCTGGTCTTCAGCCTTGACTGGCACGAGATGAACCTTAGCCACACGAACGGCAGGAACCACGTTCATCGCCCAGCGGAACTTGAACTTCACGCTGCGAGGACGCGCCTTGCGGTCGAGCACGATACCCAGATTGGTACTGGTCAGTTTATCCTCATCCTTGCTATTCAGGAGCCAGCCTTCACGTTCTTTCTCATTCTCTGCCTTCTCGGCATCAGTCATGTCACCTTCGAAAGAATACTCTATCTTACCGATTTTGCATTCCACATTGGCAGAAATCAAACTCTCGAAAGCACGCTTATCGTATGATTCTGAATTTTCGATTTCTACAGTTGGTTCCTTGATGTCAATCTGCTTACCATAACCAAACTGTTTTACGGAAACGGTGCGGCGCTGACCGTTATCGCCGATAAAGACGATATCGGTAGTACGGCGTCCGTTCATCAGAGTAGAGTCAACTACCACAGTTGCAGTATTAGAACCCACGCCATTGGCAGGAGTGAGCATCAGCCAAGGCTCATCCACGTTAGCCACCCAATTCTGTGAGGCAGCAATGGCAAGCTGTTCGCTACCGCCCTCAGCTGCTATTTCAATCTGCTCCTTGTCGATGGCGAGTCCGCCTGGGATATCTACATCATCGCTATCGCTGCAGGATGCAGTCATCAGACCTGCACCCAGAACGAGGAGCCATGTAAGTTTATTAATATATTTCATATTATCTTACTTTCTATTCGTTTAATTTTCGAGATCCAAAGCATCGCAACCGCGGATGTCCTGATTCTTGTCGTAGAACAGCTTATACATACCTGCCTTGATATATGCGCAGACGCTGGTTACATCGATAGAGATGTTAGGGTTATCTGCGATATTCAGGATATAAAGGTGAGAGGTCAGTGTCTCTTCTACCTTACGGATATCGTTGGAACCAATCTGGAACTGAATCAGGCTCGGACAGGTTGTGATTCCTGTAGGCCATGTACGCAGGCAACGCTGATCGGTATTCTCATCACGCTGGTGGTTGATGGCAAAGGCACGGAGCACGGCACTGTTCAGTGGCTGGGTTGGTACCTCGGTGAAGCAGTTGTAGCTCAAGTCCATATTGGTAATGTATGGCAATGTGGTTGAGCGGAAGTCATCAGAGAGGGATGTCAACTTGTTGAATCGGAGGTCGATGACCTGCAGCAGATAAGCCTTCTTGCCCTTGATGGAACCCTTAGGGATGGTGCGCATCTGGTTGCCGCTCAAATCGATGGTTGTGATTGGCGAACCGGCTGTAAACAGCTCTGAAGGGAACTTCTCTATCTTGTTGTTCGACAGAGTAACGGTTGCTGCATTGATACCCTTGTAGGTTCCATGACTCTTATCTACACCTGTAATCTCATTGTAAGAGAAGTCTACAGAACCCATCTCGCGAACCGAACTTGCATCGAAGATATTCGGAATCTTCTTCAGTTTGTTATGAGCGAAGGTCAGACTCTCCACATCATCTGTAAAGGCACAGAGATTATCAGGAACCTCCTCAATCTGGTTGTTGTTCAGATAGAGTGAAGAAAGCGCTACCTCAGAACCAAACGGATGCAACTTCTTGATGTTGTTGTAAGCCAGGTCGAGCAAACCGAGATTTACCATCTTTTTCAATGCAGAATACTCAGGGAACTCCTCCAGGTTGTTGTAACTCATATAGAGAATCTGAAGAGTTTTACCTGTCTTCTCCTCAGCTAAGCGAGTCCAGTCGTTTCTCAACTGGTTGGCTGAGATACCCTTGCATCGTGCCAGGTTCATCGCCTGCAATTTAGGGAGATTATAGTAGAAGTCTGGAATGCGACTGATCTTCGGACAGTTGTAAAGCTCGATATCGGTCAGGTTTTCCATCTTGTCCCAATCCTCATCCTTAAACTCCTGTGCAAACTTACCATAAACAGGATCATCAGCATTGTAGAACTTCGCACAAACCTCATCGTCTGTGATAGAAGAGTTACCGATGTAGAACTGCTGCAATTTGGTCAGACGGTAGATGGCCTTTGAAATACCGCTAATGCGGTTGGTCAATGTACCGATCTGCGCATCCTTCAGGTTGATGCGGCTGTCCTTCTTGATTCTGTTCTTCGGTGCCACCTTAGGATCAGAGTTGTAGCTTTTTACAATCATCTCCGACATGTTGGCACGTGGGTCATACTTCAGGAACTTATTCTCATAGTCGTGACGCATGCTGTTCTTCTTTGCTGCAGTCAGACTGTTTGCATCATAATCATTGAAGATGTTGGCACCAATCTTCTCATCGTGAGAACCGAGGTTGAGCACCTGGAGTTCTGTCAGCTGTCCGATGGCATCAGGTACGATTCCCTTAGCACCGAAACCGGCGATGATAAGACCGATGACACGGCCGTTGCTGTTGAGCGTTACGCCCGGCTGGTCGCCCCACATATCGAGTTCCTTGTTGAAGTTCCAGTTAGCTCCCTTGAAGGTAGCATCACCATAGAAGCTCCACTCCTTACCATGGAGAGATTTCCAGATAGCCTTCAAAGCCTCATAGTCCTTGATATACTCTTTTGTCTTGGAAAGGAGGATAGGTACCTGAGCTGTATCATTGAGCTGATTATCCTCTACAATAAACGCCTTACCCTTTACAGGCTGGGTTTCGTACTTGGTCTTCACCGCACCTGTCTTGCCGTAGGTGGTATAAGAGGTAACCTGATAAGTACCGGCAGGCAGCCATACGGTAGAATCGCAGTAAGCTGTACCTGTGTCCATATACTTATCGTTCTCATTGTCAGGATTCTGATGCTCTTCGCTAGACTCCTTATATTTCACCTTCAGTTCAGGGAAGGTATAGGTTTCACGGGTAAAGAGGTTGGTTACGCTGACATCAACGAGACGGATATTAGAGAAGAGATACTCTGTACCACCGGCACGGGTCTTCTCCCACTCCTTCACGAGATTGAACTTCACCTTACCACGCTCCACAGTCTCCACCATGAGGTTCTGTACTTCCAGACCGCCACCTACTACAGTGAATGTTTCGCCGGCAGAAGAAGCCAGCAACTCCTCGTCTACAGCATCATAGAGATAGAAACCGATGACGGTGTAAGTACCCGAAGCGAGTTGCAGTTTTTCACTTCTCAGACCATACTCAGCATTCTCTGAATTATAAGAATTGAGCACCAGTGTCTGAGAGACAGTTGTACCGTTGTGCTCCATGACCACCTTGATTTTCTTGGCATCATCCAGTTTCTCAAGTTTGTCAAGGGCAGTAGCACGGGTAGCTCTTGAAGAAACCTTCTTGCTGAGCTTGAACTGCACATATCCGTATGTGCCGTCCCAACCCTCGGTTTCATCATCCGAGCAACTTGTTGCTGCAAAGGTCAGGAGAGAGACCAAGAGCAACAAGAGTGCCTTTGAAAATATTTTCATTCTGTTCATTACTTTCTCTTGCTTCTAAATCCCATATTATTGATAATGACTACTCGCTGGCATACTCTCTGCATGTCGTTGAAACCAGCAAGGATAGGATAAGTGAGCTTATCGGCATTCAAGCCAACATAGATACCCTTTTCGTCCTGTCCTACCTCGTAGTTTTTAACATCAACAGGGTTTCCTGTACCGTCGTAAATGACTACGTCTGCTCCAGCTGTAGGATCCCATCCGTCAATCTGAGGATAAATGGCTACATAACCACCATAAACTGTTGATTCAAATATTTCTTTACCAGTATAACTGAAGATGCCCTCAGCATAATTCTTAAACTCCTCATTGGTTGTCAAGGCACAATCTACATTCATACCCATGCTGGTAACAATAGGAGCAGTAACCTCAGAATCGCCCTTCTTTTCTTCCTTCTGTACAACATCCATTAGGAAGTAACGGTCGTAATCGCTCTTCACTGTCATGAAGTCTTCCTCCAGCATTCCGTCGAGTCCATTCTCCAAACTCTCGAATACGCTCTGTGGCAATGCATAGACCAGGAACTCACGGCTTCCGCTGCCTAATGGAGCGACTGTGAGCTTCACATCACCCTTCTCACCCTGCAGCTTCACAGCACCAGTTCCATCCTCGAACAAACCATTCTCCTCTTTCTTGAAGACTACCAGCTGGTAAGCATCACCCAAGGTCTTGAGGGTGAAAGGAACGAAGTTGTAGAAGGTGAAATCGTTGGTTTCACCGCCATTCAGACTAGAACCATTCTGAGTGAACACCTTACCATCGAGAGATACATTCCATACTGCCCACTGTGAAGAGGTTGGATAAGTAACATCCATGGTGCTGGTGGTCATACCATTATAGATAACAGGTATGGTTGTAGCAGCCTTGCCATCCTCAGAAGTGAAGGTAATGGTGTAGTTGCCGTCCTTAGCGATGGCATACTTAGCACTTACGCCCTGATTCTCCTTGAAGGAAACACCGCCTACAACTTCCTTGTTAGGTGTACCTACCAGGAAGCCGCCTTCCAAGTCTACCCAAGCTGGAGTATTGGTAACAGCAAAACGGAAGTTTGACTTTACGGTAAACTTGTTGTATACATTGTAACCTACGGTGATACCAGTCTCGGTGATATCATTGCCAGCCGCATCGTAAACCTTCAGGTCATAGCCAGCAGCCGAACGCTTAACCTCAGCGATGGCAACCTTCTGACCACCCATATTCAGGAAGAGCTGAGCCACGCTCATATCCTTGCTGGCATCATCATCAGTAATCTTAATCTTGATGGTCTGCTTGCCTGCAGTACCATTGAGTACGAAGGCGTCTGTTTTCTCGCCCTGCACCAGTTTACACCAGATTTTGTCTGAAGAAAGGCTCCAGCTCTCGTTGGCATCGAAGGTGAAGTCCAACTCAGCGCCAGCTTCACCGGCGAAAGTCTCTACCTGTGGGAACACAGGAGTTACGGCATCGTCATCGCTGGAACAAGCTGTGAACAGAGTCACTGATACCAGCGCCATCAATACGAGCCAATATTTTGAAATCAATGTTTTCATTTTCTTTTTATTCTACGATTAATATCCTTATTCTTTCAATTTTTCTGCCTCTGCATCGCTGATCCATTCATACATGGTGATGAAGGTTCCTACGTTGCCGAAGGTTGAACCATCCTTGTTGTCAACACTCATGGTGACATACTGCAATACATAGTTCTGGCAGGTGTTATAATAAGAGGTATAGAGAGAAGGCTGGCTGATGCGCAACTTGCCGTCTCCATAGATGGTACCGAACGCCTCGCCGGTTTCACCAGCTATCTGATCGTCCATCTCTACCTTTGGCTCAAGAATGTTCTTGGTGCTGAACTTCAACTTCAGGTTGTAGCCCTTGTAATAGACATCCTTCAGCAGAACGGTATTCTCCTCGCCTTCCACTACCTCGGTCTTGATCAGACGGTTGGTTACGTTGTTCAGATACTTGCTGTAGAAGGTAGATGTTACCATGCACCAGCCTGAGAAGTTGTGGATATCGAAAGGACAAGACTTCTGCATTACCACGTGGGCATAGTCCTTATAGAGATCTGTCCAGTTATACTTCTCCGGAATCACCAGTTTCAGGGTGAAGCCGAGCGAGTCGGTCTTGCCGATGTTATCATAGATACCCTGAACCTTCACATTTCCTACCATCTCGCCCGCCTTGATTGTAACGGTGTTGTTGAGGATGCGGTAATGCTTACCCTCGATGGCATTGCTCTGCTTGTCTACTACCTCCACGCCGAAGGTGCGGTCGTAGTCAGCTTTTTCGGTTGCAGATACAGGCACATTGAATACCTCATTGCTTTCCTGTACTGCATACTGATAGAGCGTATCAGAGAACATGATATGACTTGGACCAGCATAAGTGGTATAATCCTGTGAACAGCTCACAAGAGCGATGAGTGCAGCTACGGCTGCCAAACATCCCATCATTATTTTCTTCATGATCGTCTCCTTATTTTATTTGTTACTTTCATTAGGCTGAATCTCAGAACCTGGTGCCTCAAGCTCATGCTGAGGAATTGGCCAGACAAAGAGAGGGTCATCCTTTTCAACCTTCAGACTGCTCTGCACGAAGTTGGCAGCAGGCTGGTCGGCAGCCTTACGCTCAAATCCCTTGTGCCAGCGCTTGAGGTCGTTCAGACGGAAGCCTTCCATATAGAGTTCCTTCACGCGCTCTGCCTCGATTATCTTCATGGCGTTGCTCTCGCTCATCGAGGTGTTACCACCATATGAAGAGTAGCGGGCTGTACGCAAGGTAGAGATGTCTTTACCTGCCTTACCATATTCCTTCTTCATGGCGTAAGCCTCAGCACGTATCAGATACTGCTCTGACAGACGGAATACCATTGGCTGGTGAACATGCAGGATATTGTTGTTCAGGAATTCTGCATCGCCGAAATACTTGCTCAGCAAAGGCCACTGCAAACCGTGCTCATAACCTGTTACACGGGTTGTGAAGATGGCTGCAGCACGGAGGTCATTGCTGTCGAATGAGTTGATGACCCATGTCTCAGGCACATAGTCTGGACGATAAGTTACATAGTTGTAGTTATCGAAGATAGTACCCAGTGCACCGCCATAGCTGTTCACGGTGAAGCCTACCTTCCAGATAGCCTCGCGTGAATCACCGTAGGTCCAGATATACTTGTAATCGTTCACCTGGTTTGAATAGGTGTTGGAAGAAGCCTTCTCTAATGTATAATACTTACTGCCGATTACCTTAGATGCATACTTGATGGCATCATCATACTTGTGCATATATAAGGATACGCGCGCACGTAAGGCATGACAGGTATACTCGTTGAAGTAAATCTCGTTGTAGAGACTTCCTGTGAAGTCTTCATCTACCTTCAGATATTCGGCAGCCTTGTCAAGGTCTCTCAATACGAATTCGTATGATTCCTTCAGACTGGCTCTCTTCTGTGGCTCATTGCCGTAATAGTGCTCTGTGAGTACAACGCCGAGTTCCTTCGCAGCCTGCTCATCGCTATCGTAAGCCTTGCAGAAACACTTGATCAGTTCTGAATAAGCCAGGGCACGGGCAAAATAAGCCTCGCCCTCACACTGCTCCAGCTTGTCGAGCTCCTTATCACTGTTGGTGTTTGCCTTCACCTTATCTACGTTGTCGAGCAGAAAGTTGGCATTATTGATAACACCATAAAGGTCGGCATATACCGCCTCGATGTCGGTGTTGGTAGCCTTGATATCTTTCCAACGGTAGATATCGCCATAGGCATTAGAGTAGCCCTTCACGCAGTACACGAAGTCTGCCTGCAGATCTGGCAGGATTGTCAGATTGCCCGAATAGAGGGCGCTGCTCTTGAAACTGTCGTAGATACCGTACACCAGCTTGTCCATGTCGCCCACCGTGTTGATAGCCTGGTCCATGCGGATAGAATCCTCAGGATACTTATCAAGACAGGAAGACATCGAGAGGGCTAGGATTCCCGACAGGATGTATGTCTTTATATTTTTGATATTCATTTTTTTCTCCTTTCTTGGTTAGAATTGCAATTCAACACCCAGAGTAAACTGGCGTGATGCCGGATACTGTGCCTGGTAAATATTGGATGAAACCTCAGGATCCAGACCGTTGAAACCGGTTACGGTGAAGAGGTTCTGTGCCTGACCATAGATTCTGACCATAGAGAAGAAGTTGGTCTTGCGCAACAGACTCTGTGGCAATGAATAGGACAGACTGAGATTCTTCAGACGGAGGAACGATGCATTCTCCAAGAAGCGGTCGTCGAGCTGGGTTACCTCGCCCCAACGTGGGATGTCGGTAATATCGCCAGGCTGTTTCCAACGGTCGTACAACAGACGGTTTGACTGGTTGTAAGCAGTACCGAAGGTTACACCGCTCTCCTCGAAGTAACGGTCGTTGTTGATCACGTAGCGTGTACCAATCCAACTGAACTGGGCAGAAAGCTGCAAGCCTTTCCAACGGAAGCTTGTACCGAAACCACCCATCCAAGGTGCATCATAGGTCTTGCCTGTCATCACCTTGTCGCTCTCACGGAACTCGTTGGTTACGTTGCCGTTCTTGTCATACCAGAGCTGCTCACCATTCGCTGGGTTCACACCGGCATAACGGTTCAGGAAGAACTCGCTTACTGAGTGACCTACCACATACTTCAAACCGGTGGTTGAGTTTACATACTCGGTTACACCGTTATAGAGTTCCTTCAATCGGTTCTGGTTGTAAGATACGTTGGCACTTACATTCCAGGTGAAGTCGCGTGTGCGGATTACATCACCATCAGCACTCAACTCGATACCCTTGTTAGCCATCACACCTACGTTCTTCCAGCGATAGCCCTCGCCGGTTACGGTGTAAGACTCAGGCACGCGCATCAGCATATTAGAGGTACGCTTGTAGTAAGCCTCGAAACTGAAGTTGATTCTGTCGAGGAAACCAAGACGGAGGGCGAAGTTGTTAGCCCAGGTTGACTCCCAACCCAATTCCTCGTTACCACTCTGTGATGGAGAGAAACCGGCAGTATTATCGTAGTTGGCACCACCAGAAACCAAAGCCAGGTGATAATAGTTTGGAATCTCAGAGTTACCCGATGTACCGGTACTTACGGCAATCTGGGCTGTGCTGAGCCACTTCATATCCTTCAGCCAGTCGGTAGACTTCACATTGTACATGAAACCGAGCGACCAGAATGTACCCCAGCGATGATCCTTACCGAAACGTGAAGAAGCATCGGTACGCAGAGAGAAGTCGGCATAGTAGAGCTCCTTATAGTTATACTCGCCACGCATGAAGAATGACAGGTAAGAATAATCAGAAGATGAATCTGCCCAGCGGCTGGCACGTGTACCAGAAGATACGTTGGTCAAAAGATCACTGGTCTGACCCTTGGAATATACCTGGAATCCCTCTGAGTGGAAATTAACAGCCTCCTGACCCAGCATCACGTTGAACGAATGGATATCGTTCAGGGCGAAACGGTAGTTAGCCGTAGTGGTCTCTGTCAGGTTGATGGCATCGCTGCTCTGGCGTGCCGCAGTACCCTGTCCGTTATTTGAAGAGAGACTTGGGAACGACTGGAGGAACGCTGTAGAATGGGTGAAATCGGCACCGAACTGAGTACGGATAGTCAGATTCTCTATCGGATAGATTTCAGCATACATGGTAGAGAGCACCTTATATTTCTTGTTCTTGATAGGATTCAAGCCCATGTAAACGATAGGGTTCTCGCTGGTTCCAGCCCAGTTGCCTGCTGAAAGTGAAGCCAGACTGCCATCCTTTGCGTATGGATTCCAGTAAGGCAGCATGAATCGGCATGCTGAGATAGGAGTAACGGTAGTATAGCTGCCGTCGTCAGCCTGCTGAGCCTCCTCATAGGCAGCCATGGTGTTGGTACCTACCTTCAACCACTTGCCTGCCTTTACATCAGCATTGGTGCGGATGTTGTAACGGCGGAAGGTTGAATTCTGTGCGATACCGTCCTGATCGTAGAAGCCACCAGAAACATAGTAGTTCAAGCGGTCGGTAGCACGGTTGATAGAGAGTTCGTAGCTCTGCAGCGGAGCGCGGTCGTTGAACACCTCGTCCAGCCAGTTTACGTTTACTCTTGAAAGGAGATTGTAATCCTTACCTGTATCCAGACCTACTTCTTTCTCAAACTGGATACGCTCATCAGTATTCATCATTTTCCAGTTGGTCTGCGCCAACTCAGAGAAACCATACTGTGCACGGAGCGTAATCTTCGCCTTGTCCATTGCCAAGCCTCGCTTGGAAGTGATGACAACCACACCATTGGCAGCACGGGCACCATAGATAGAGGTAGAAGAGGCATCTTTCAATACAGAGATACTTTCGATGTCGTTAGGACTCAAAGTATTGAAATCAGAACTTGAGATTGGCACGCCGTCGAGGATAAAGAGTGGCGACTTGCCGGAGTTGATAGAGTTGGTACCACGGATTTGGAAGGTAGCCGCCTTGCTAGGTTCACCCGAAGAAGAGATGACCTGCAAACCAGTACTCTGTCCCTGCAAAGCTTGGTCGAAGCTTGCCGCCGGCACATTTTCTATCTTTTCAGACTTTACGGCAGACACGGAACCCGCAATGGTTCCCTTCTTTCTCACGCCATACGCCACCACAACCACTTCATCCATCATCTTGGAATCCGAAGCAAGGGTGATGTTGAGCGTATTTGTCTGCGCTTTCACAACGTGCTTCTGCGTAACGCAGCCCACATAAGAGTAGACAAGCGTAGCCTTCGAAGCACCCTTAATTTCGATGGTATAGTTACCGTCAATATCGGTCACTACGCCATTTGATGTTCCCTCTTGCATAATGGTCACACCAATCATCGGTTCGTTGTCATCAGCAGACACGACTGTACCCTTGACGCTGAAACTCTGCGCCAAGACCGATTGGATAGACAACAATACAAGTGAGACAAGTAAAAGAGTTAATCTTCTCATCCTTGTTTGTTTCAAGTTTATTAATTAATAATTATTATTTTTTTCTCATTTTTTTTCTCGTTTGGTAAAAGCCGAAAGCACTCAGGGCAACACTTCGCCCCTCCATTTATACATTCTTTCACTAATATGCACGCATGGAAATACCTATTTAACTTAAATCGGTGCAAAATTACGAATATTTTCTTATTTGCACAAGATAATCGCTTAAAAATTAAATAATTAACACGAAATATCTATGTTTTTTAGCATATTTGCTCATAAATTTAGTTAATTGTCGATTTTTTGTCACGTCCGATTACAGATTGCAAAAACAAGTTCAATACACACCTTTTTTTGTTTCTATGCAGCCGTTTTCATAAAGCTGAAATTACGTCCCGACGCATCTTGTACTACGTTGGGACGTATCTTTTGCCGCGTCGGGACGTAGCAAATGCTACATCGGGACGCATTTTTTACTGCATCGGAACGTATTTTATCAGCTGACGCAAGTACCTCAATCAGCTGACTCAAATAGCTCAGTCAGCTGACGCAGATATCTCGACAAGCCGAAGGATACGTCTCCATTAGCCTACGGAGTCGTATCCGTAACCCGACGGAGTTATATCCGTAACCCAATGCTGTCATATTCTTAACCCCACGCAGCCATATCTATAGGCAAACGGAAGCACATCATTTATTTACCTCTTCACCTTCATATATTCCGTAGGAGTCATGCCATACTCCTTGGAGAAGCATTTGGAGAAATAACTGCTGTTGGAAAAACCAACGGTATACATCACCTCGGAAACACTGAACTTGCCCTGGCTCAGGAGCTCGGCAGCACGGCTCATACGCATCTCACGAATATACTCTACAGGCGTACGGCCCGTTATCGCCTTCGTCTTGCGATACAGCTGTTTGCCACCTATGCCTATCACATCCTGCAACATCGAAACATTGAAGTCAGAATCAATCATGTGCTTCTCTATCGCCTCATTGATCTCTTCGAGCAGACGCTTGTCTGCCCCATCCAACTCGCTGACATTTACTCCCTTCTTTTCCTCTTCAGAAGATTCAGAGCGTGCAGGAACTGGTTCTGAGGATGATGACTCAGACTCAGATACAGGTGAAGCGGATAACCCAGTGGCAACAGAAGATGACACCTCAGGTATCTTCACATTCAGGTAGCGGGCCATCAGAGCTGTCACCTCATCAAATGAATGATGAGTTACGGCAGCCTTCAAATCTTCCGCCAGACGGTTGAAGAAGTCCATACGCATCTGTACCTGCTCCAACACCTCAGCCTTCTGCTTCTGGGCATCAGCCAGTTCCTTGCGCAGAAAATACCAGCTTACCAGCCATGCCACAAACACGATGAGTGCCGTGATATAGAAGAGCTTGCACCACCAGGAGAGATACCAAGGCGGCAGGATGGAGATGTCGAGCGAATAAACCTCGGCAGCTATCTTGCCTTCACCATCCACGGCATGAACCGTAAGATGATAATCGCCATACGACAAACCATTATAGGTGATATCGATATTGCCGGAGTTCAGATAATGCCAGTCGTGGTCGCTGCCTTCGAGTTTGTAAGCATAAACGGCTGAAGGATGATCAGCAAAAGGAAGGTCGGTGAGCTGCAGGGTGAAGTTGTTCTCATCACTCTTCAGTTTCAGGATTTCTCCACGCTCCTCACAAGCCTGTCCGTTTACGATGATTCCAGCCAGCATCAGGCGGGTAAACTGCTTAGGCTTCTGTGCTACATCGGAACTGATTGCCACATAGCCGTCATTGCCGCCCATCATTACCTCATGAGTCTGTCTGCTGTAACAGATGTTGAGCGGCACAACAGAAGGAATCATGAAGCGCTGGCTCTCGCCCTGTGGATTGATTACACAGCATTCATTGCCCGATACCACCCATATCTTGCCTTCCACATCGCACATGGTACTTACCTTGCCACCAATCTGCCATGTCTTGGAAGAAAAGCTGTTACCCAGCACAGAACCGGCTGCATAATAACAGGTTACCGAACTGTTATCACCCATCCAGATATTGCCCTTGCTGTCTGCCATCAGATAGTTGACAACATCTGAGTTAGCTACCTGCACCACCTTCATATTGTTCGGATTGATGCAGTTGAGACGGGTATAGGTAGAAACCCAAATCCTACCCTTTCCATCCATCACCATCTGACCCACATGCAGACCAGAGAGCGCATTCTTTCCCTTGTCCGAGTAATGCCAGTCGGCTATGGTCTTGCCGCTCAGAAGAGCCGCCTTATCCATCACGAAGACACCGCCCTGATAAGAACCCATCCATATCCTGCCCTTCTTGTCCTGGAGAATATCGTAAGCCCAGGCAGTAGAATACTTGCCACTCTTATCGTAGACGATGAAGTTGCGCATCTGATGAGAACTGCGGTCATAGAAGTTGATGCCATGGTCGGTACAGATCCATACATCGCCGTCATGGTCTTCATAAATCTTGCGTACACGGTTATGACTCAGCGAGAAGGCAGAGCTGTTCTGCTTGTACCATGCCACATTCTGATAACCTTCAGCATTCCGGGTGAAATGAATCAGACCGTTGGTACCGCCCATCCACCATTCGCCGTTACGGGTCTGGAGCATGGCATGGAGACAGTTGCCCTCACCCGACATCGTAATCTTATCGAGCGATACATAGCGGTAATAGGTATGGGTAGTGAGACGGGAGAGTCCATTGTCAGTACCCACCCATACATTCTGCCATTTATCTACAAAGCAAGCCCAGACGATGTTGTTAGGAATAGAAGCATCATCGCGGGAATCGTGGATATAATGGGTGATGGCATTGGAGAGTGCCATCTGATAGAGTCCGTTATCTGTTCCGATATAGAGATTGCCGGCAGCATCTGTAGAAAGACATTTGATGGAGTTGCCGTTGAGAGCTGGAATCTGGGAGAAGTTCCTGAGTTGCAGATCGGCACAATAGAGAGCGCCCTCGGTACCAATCCAGTAGCATCGGCGCTTGGCATCATAAGCGAGCGCATTGACCAGAGGCTGTTCTCCGGCACGGAGCGGAATCAGTCTGCTGCCGAGATGCAGACCAGCGAGCGAACCTACGAGCAAGCCTCGCGGAGTAGAGAGCAAGGCATAGACATTGCCACCGAAGTCAGTCTTACCACCCTTGATATCGAGCACACGGAGTTCCTTCAACTGCTTGCGCTTCGTCTCATCGGCAAAAGCCTTCATGGCTGGTGTTTCGGCATATTGATAAGATTGCGTATCGAATTTCAGGATACCGTTGCCAGTAGCCAGATAGAGCATTCTGCCCTCGAAACCGAGCGCATTGACACGCGTATTGCTGAAAGTATGTTCCTGGAAATGGCGGTAGCCATGATAACCATCATAGCTGTAAAGACCGTTGTCGGTTCCGAGCCATATCATTCCATCACTGTCCTGGGTAATGGCACAAACTGTCTGAGCACCTTCAAGGGAGGTGTTGACGAAACGCTGCGCATGGATGGCAAGCGAAATAAAGAGCATAGCAATTGCCATGCTGATGCGGTATATAGGTTCTGTTGACTTTTTCATGTGTGCAAATTTACACATTATTCATGATAATGCCAAAAAATATCGGAGAAAATTCATAAAAAAAAATCCCCTGGGAAAAATAGCTGCTGCTATTCCCAGAGGATCCGATATAAACTATATACTTTATAACCAACCGTAATCGGTCTTTGTCATCTTATATTGCCTGGAGCGTAATCGACTTTTCGATATTTCGCTTGCTGTCTTTTACTTTCAGGATGATGTCGCCCTTCTGCTTGCTGCTCTGTACGATGACTACGAGTTTGCCGGAGAAGAGTTTCATCTGTGGCTGGGTGAACGGTTCGAGCGATGTGGCATCGCCATTGCAGGCTGCCTTAAAAGTGCCAGCACCACTCACCTCGAAGGTCAGTTCGTCATCGGCAAGCGGACATTCATTGCCGTCCTTATCCTGCAGACTCACGGTGATGAAGGCAAGGTCGTTTCCATCGGCATTCAGAAGCACATTGTGCTCATCGGTACAGCCTTCTACCATGCAGGCAATAGGCTCATGATCAGGTGTTTCTACGCTGAACTTCATCTGCGCAGGCTCGCCGGCAGTACGCTTCACGTCCTCGCCAACCTTATCGCCATACTGGTTGTAGGTAACCACGCGAATATCACCCGGTTCATACTTCACATTGTTCCAGCGCAGACGGTAGCGGTCGAGGCGGCTTGACTTGTCCTTGCGAACCCTGCCCTGGCTCTTGCCGTTGACGAAGAGTTCGCCTTCCACACCATCGGTATAGCAATATACAGGGGTAACCTGTCCTTCCCTGCCCTTCCAGTTCCAGTGAGGAAGAAGATGGGTGGTATGCTGCTGCTCGTTCCAGCGGGCACGATACATATAGTAGCGGTCCTTTGGAAGTCCGGCAAGGTCGCAGATACCGAAGTAGCTGCTACGGCTTGGCCAGTAGGTATCGTAAGGAGTAGGCTCGCCCAGATAGTCGTAACCGGTCCATACAAACTCACCGATTACCCAACTGTAGTCATCCTGCATCTTCCAGTCATCATCCGGAAGATTGCTCCAGGAACAGTATTCGGTATCATAGCTTGAGCACTGACCATCAGGATAGGTAGCCTTATCACTTACCACTACCGGGAACTTGTATACGCCACGGGAGCTGACCGTAGAGGCGGTTTCAGAACCGAGGAGGAATCCCTGAGGCAACTGCTCGATATTCTTATAATATTTATGTACGCGATAGTTGAAGCCCGGCACATCCATTACCTGGGCAAATCCACTCTTCAGGGCAGCCTCAGCCTGATCCATACCCTGGGTAACAGGGCGGGATGGGTCGTACTGATGACAGATATCCTGCAGATGCTTAGCAATCTGCACACCCTCCTTGCTCCACTGCTCAGGAATCTCGTTACCGATGCTCCACATCACGATGCTAGGATGGTTGCGATGGTGCTTTACCAGATTGGTGATATCCTTATCGCTCCACTCCTTGAAGAAGTTGGCATAGCCGTTCTTGCACTTAGGATAAATCCACATATCGAAACTCTCTGCCATTACCATCATACCGAGGGAATCGCAGATTTCCATCTGCATGGTAGAAGGCATGTTGTGGGCAGTACGGATAGCGTCGCAACCCATCTGCTTCATCATCTTGATCTGACGGATGAGAGCTGCCTTGTTCTCTGCAGCTCCCAATGGACCGAGGTCGTGGTGAAGACAGACACCTTTCAGTTTACGGGTAACGCCATTGAGCTGGAAACCATATTCCTTGGATACGGCAATGGTGCGGATACCGGTCTTCAGGGTCTGAATATCAGCCACCTTCTTGCCTTCATATCGGGTTAACTTCACCTGATAGAGATAAGGAGATTCCGGAGACCAGAGCTGAGGATTTGCTACCTTCAGAGTAGTCTTGATTTCAGGATTGGCACCTGTGACGGTCTGCTCGGCAACCTTCTTGCCAGCCTCATCCAACAGGGCGATGACCGTCTTGCCCGACTTACCAGTCTTTCCTTCCAGCAGGGCGTTTACTTCTACTTCAGCCTCCTGCTTATCAGCCTTCAGGGTACGGACGAAGGTGTCCCAGGTAGAGAAGTTTTCGTTGCCATAGAGTTCTACGGAAACCGGACGGTAAAGACCGCCTCCCGGATACCAACGACTGCTCTCCTCTACATTATTAAGATGTACCTCGATGAGATTACTCTTACCAAACTGGATGAAAGGTGTGATGTCGATGCGGAAGGCATTGTAGCCGTAAGCCCATCTGCCAGCCTCCTTGCCATTGACGCTGACAACAGGCTGGCTCATGGCACCGTCGAAGACGAGTACGGCACGCTTATAGCCCTTAGGAGCCATCCAGTTCATCTTATACATTCCTTCACCTATCCAAGGCAGCGCACCAGAACGTCCCGACTTCTCGGTCTTTTCGGTTTCGCCATTCTGCTCGATGGCCACCATCTGCAGGTCCCATTTCTTATCGAAAGGACCCGCGATAGCCCAGTCGTGCGGAACAGCTACCTGCTGCCACGTCTTGCCATCACGGGAGAAGTCCCATGAAGGCAGGTTAATAACCTTTCTGCTCTGCGCCTGGCACATAGTAGAGAGTGCCAGGGCAAGAGTCATGAAAGTAATGCTTCTCTTGATCATATTGCTATTTAATATTTTTATTTATACGCATCGAATACGGCAGTTGGTTTGCCGCTGTTGTCGAACGCTCCCTTGGTATATGCAGACCAACCCAGAGTGGTATAGTTGGCTGGCTTCCAGTTGTTGTAAACTTCCGGTTCCCAATAGAAGATACCCTCGCAAGTAGAGATTGCCTTGCAGCCATCCACCATCTTCTTCATCATGGGCGCAGCCTGGTCAGAGCCCCACCACATACCGATTTCTGAGATGATGACATGGCAGTTGTACTGTTCTGATAAAGTCTTAATATTATTCAGACAATTGGTGGTTAAATCCTGCCAATTGTTATCTTCTGGATAAAGTGACATACCGATGACATCCCATTTTCCACCCTTCTTCTTCAATTCACCAAAGAGCCAGGTATAACGGCCGAGGTTATTACCCTCATCCACGTGCACGATGACTTTAGCTTGTGGATAAACCGCCTTTACGGCATCATATCCGGCGTTAACATAAGCAGCAAAGTTGGCTGCATTCTTAGATACCTGACCGGTTACAGCCTCATCGCTGTTGAAGAGCATTCCGTCGCGGGTTTCATTGCCCACCTGCACCCACTCTACGTTGGTTACACCTCTATCCTTCAGGGCTGTCAATACATCCTTGGTATGATCAGCCACAGCCTGTTTCATCTGTTCGGCAGTATAGCCCTGCCATGCAGCAGGAACTTTCTGGTTGCCCGGGTCAGCCCAGGTATCAGAATAGTGGAAGTCAATCATCAGACGGAAGCCGAGCTGCTGAGCTCGCCAAGCCTTGGCGATGACATCATCCTTGCCACACCAACCACCTTCCGGATTTACCCAGACACGCAGACGGATAGAATTGGTACCCTCTTCGCGAAGGAGCTTCATGCATTCTGTAGCCTTGCCATTCTGATTATAGAATTTCACACCATCCTTCTCCATCTCTGTGAGCCAACTTACATCGGCGCCCTTGGCAAAACCGCTCATATCGTATGTTTTCTCCTGCTCGTGAACAGTAGAATCGTCGCTGCTGCAACTTGTTCCCGTAATAGAGAACAAGAGCGCTGTAGCCAGCAACATGGCTTTTCCAAATATATTTTTCATTGCTATTTTTCTTATTAATTATTCATATTTCCATGTCATGGTGTTGAGGTCGGCGGTAATGGTAACTTCACCACCAGTTACATCATCCTTGAACCAAGGATTCCACTTGTCGTCTGCCGTAGAAAGATTAAACATCTTATCATTACTTGGCTCGCAACCATACCATGTTTGCTTGTCATCCTTGTTGGCTCCTACATAGATAAACATAAATCCTTCCCAAGCTGTTGGCTTGTACATGCAGGTATAAACACCATCGCTCACCTTGCTCATCACGGCAAGAAGGGTGTTACCGTCCTTGCTGAACATACAGAGGGTATTGCTAACCTCTGGCTCTGGAGTTGTCTGGTCGCCCTCAACGATGGTATATTCCAACTGACTGTGCTCACCAACCTTCACGGTTATGGTATAAGTACCAGCTGAAGGAATAATCACGCTACCAGCAGTTGCAGCATCTGTCATCTTGCCATCAGCCAAAGTATAGTTCATGGTCTTCACCTCAGCTGCAGCATCCTCTGTACCTGTAGCCTTGCTGTACTGAGCGCCTGTAGCTACGATGCTGACTGGAGTATTATCGGCTGTAGTTGTAATGACCTTGGTCCAAGCATAGTTAGGAGCATCGTAGGTCATATCTTCACCATTCAGTTGGAAAGATTTGAGGAGAGTTGGCTTAAATTCCTTAGCCTTTGTATCAATAACTGCATAATAGATACCAGCCTGACCTGGGAACCAGAAACTCCATGCTGACTCGGTATTATCCATTTCGTACACATGACCATCCTGTCCTACATTACCCCAAATGGTACCATCGTTTTCCTTACCCCAGAAGTTGAGCCAAGAAGAAGCATTCATATAGCCGGAATAAACTCCATCAGAATTAGGAGAATAGAGATAGGTAAGGGTTTGTTCCTTAGTATCCTTATCCAAGATATTGATGTAGCTCATATCAATGAGGTATGGAGTAACCTTTACCTGGCAGACACTGCTGTAAGCGGCATCGAGATTGCTACCCATCTGACTCTTGATACGGAAATAGAGAGGTGAACTCACATCAGGAGACAAGCCGAGATCCTTGGCTGCAGCATTGAGGTCAGCACCGGTGAAAGCCTTGGAAAGGTCGATTACGGTGTATTCCTTTACTGAAGTAAAGTTCTCTGAGGCTGATACCTGCAGATAAGTTTTCAGCACTCCACTGCCCGCAGGCTTGGTTTCATCGCTCGAAAGCAAGGTAGGATTCTGCCAAGCCAACGAGAGGACAACGTCCTTACTATTATCTACAGACAGCTTCACATCGGATGCCGATGCCATCAGATCGGATGCCTCGAAGCCATCCAAATATATCTTGTCGCCACTCTCGTCGCAACTCACCAGGGCGGTGAGTGCGCAGAGAAGCATCATCAGGTTTCTAAATATCTTTTTCATTCTTTTATCCTATTAATAGTTGTCGTTATGAAGATTTGGATTTGCGGTAAGCTCGGTGTTAGGGATTGGATAGATGTTGTACTTGCTATCCACTGCCTGTCCGTCATGAACACCACCCTTCCACTGCCAGATGTACTTATTAGTAGTAAACTGACCATAGCGAATCAAATCGGTACGGCGATAACCTTCATGATAGAGTTCACGGGCACGCTCATCGAGGATGAACTGAAGGAAGGCATCGTCATCAGCAAAGTTGCTTGCCCATACATCAGAAGCATGAGAGCGCTCACGAAGCTGGTTGATCCAATAGATAGCACCCTGCTTGCGGGAAGCAATCACGTCAGGATCTGCAGCATCACTACCACCAGCCCAGTTATCCCAGTCATTATGCAGACGAACCACGCACTCGGCATACATCAGATAGACATCAGCCAAACGGAAGAGAGGGAAATCGGTATCCACACCTGCATCTCCTGTATTGGATGCAGTGGTTCCATCATCCTTCAGGTTACTCCATTTCTCAGAAAGATAGCCGGCGGTTTCATCGGTCATGCTGGTTACATCCTTGCTCTGACCATTGGTGAAGAACTTGCAGCGCTTGTCGCCACTGCCGTCAATATCGGTCTGGGTAAACTTATCCACGAACTCAGGACGGAGACGGAACTCGCTCCAGCCACTGGTAGCACCGAAATCGGCAACATTCTGGTTGGCATTCGACATACTCAACTGTCCACACACCAAGTAAGTGGAAGAACCCCAGCTTACTGTATGCTCTGCACTTACTGGCAAGGCGAAGATAATTTCGTTGGTACGCTTGTCGTTATCAGCATTGAAGAGCTTGCTGTAATCAGACTCCAAAGAGTAGCCCATATCCATCACCTTCTTACAAGCCTCCATGCACTCGGCATACTTGGCAACGCCGGTATAAACCTCGCTGTTCAGATAAAGCTTGGCAAGCAAGGTATAGGCAGCACCCTGAGAAGCCTGACCGTAAGGACAGGTGGATGCAGGAAGCATATCACCTACACAATCCTTCAACTCGCTCTCGATATAATCGAATGTCTGCTGAGGAGTATAACGAGGAGGAATGTAGCTGCCCACAGGGTCGTTCTCTGTCACCATCGGAATGTTGCGATAGAAATCGAGGGCATGGTAATAGAACAGAGCGCGCATAAAACGGACTTCAGCCTTATACTCCTTCATCTTCTCAGCATCAGCACCTGAGAAATTGGCATTATTGGCATTGCGGAGGAACTCGTTGCAGAGGGCGATGTTGTAGTAGATACGATAATACATATCTGATACCCAGGCATCGTTAGCATCCCAGGAGAGATAAGTAAGACCCGTAGTCTGCTCACCTGTCAGCCAGGTAGAGGCAAATTCATCGGTACCACACTCCTGCATATTGATAAACATACGCATGTAGTCGAAGCCACTGCCGCCGTTCAATACGGATTCCATATCCTTATTATCGCCGCCCTTGCCCTGACCGCTAGTCACCATGGCAGCGTAAATCTTACCCAGCACAGCCTCATAATTGGCAAGCGAGGTATAAACATCCTTAGAGGTTGTCTCTGTATGAGGATATTGGTCAAGATCGGAAACACAGCTGGTAGTGCCTGTCAGCACCGCTGTTCCCATCATCATACTATATAATATATTCTTAAGTTTCATTGTTATCTGTTTTGATTGTTAGAACTGAAGTCCGAGGCTTACTGAGTAAGTGCGAGGACGTGGATAGAATGAGTTGTCCATTCCGTTTGGCACCTCAGGATCTGTACCTGAGTAACCGGTGATGGTGAATACATTCTGTACCATTGCAGATACGGTGAGCGAAGCCCACTTGTTGATCTTGCCTACATTGTAACTCAAACTCAGGTTGTCGAGTTTCAGGAACGAAGCATTCTCTACGTAGTAATCAGAGAGATACTGACGGGTCTTGAAACCAGTCTTCAGGAAACTGGTGTTGAGGTTGTTGAGCTGTGAGTTGTTGTAACTTACTGTCTCGAAAGCACCTGTACTCATACCCATTCCGTTGTATACATAGTTGTCGATGTTGGCACGGAAACTCATACCGAGTGTCAGCTGCTTGTATCTCAAAGATGTGCTCAAGCCCATGATGTACTTAGGGGCTGGAGAATGATAGCGGTAGAGATCTGACTCATTGATTTCGCCATCGTTGTTGAGATCGGCATAAGCGCCCTCGATTGGCTTGCCTGTCTTAGAGTCGTAGAGCTGATGATATACATAGAACATGTATGGCTCATATCCCTCAGAGAGTACCTGGAACTGGTAAGCATCGATAGATGGACCTACCTTCACGTTGGTCTGGCTTCCACCCTTTATCAATGAAAGGTTCTTCACCTTCATGTTCTGCCAGGTAAAGTTGTAGCTCAGATTCCACTCCCAGTCCTTGGTCTGGATAGGGGTTGCATTCAGAGAAACCTCAATACCCTTGCTGTCCACATTACCTACGTTGGTAAGGATAGTCTTTGAGAAGTTGGTACCTGCTGCTGTTGGTACTGATGCCAACAGGTCCTTGGTCTTGCGGGTATAGAAATCGATGGCACCACCGATACGGCCATCCAGAAATCCGAAATCGAGACCGAAGTTCCAGGAGGTTGTAGTCTCCCACTTCAAGTCTGATACGTATGCCTCAGGACGGTAAGTATTGATATACTGTCCGTTGATGAATGCTTCGGTACCTGCCACGCTGTAGGTATAAACCGGCAGATAGTTGTAGTTGCCGATACCTTC
>ULIX01018355.1_pt1 | contig 24913 bp, 20 predicted proteins | sample 1950721 | NCBI WGS metagenome assembly ULIX01 (sample SAMEA4835459, study PRJEB28245) | human gut metagenome | biome: gut microbiome; material: fecal sample | place: Denmark | collected 2008
TCGGTCGTTCGGGAAGTTAAGGGACAACAGCCCTTTTGGAATGGGAGTTTGGGGCATGTACACAAAGGCATTAGTCCCTTAACTTCTCTTAACTTCCCTCTAACTTCCCTTAACTCCTTGGGGAAAATATTCCCTCAAGACATATGGCTTTCACTACGCGTTTTCGATTTTCAAGTTATTAGTGTTAAAAATGTTCATTTTCTTTGTGGAATAAGAAAAAAGTATTACTTTTGCATTTGTGTTTTAAAGAAAAGGAAGATTGGCAGAGTGACCGAATGCGCTGGACTCGAAATCCGGTATACCCTTTTCCGGGTATCGGGGGTTTGAATCCCTCATCTTCCGCAAACCTATGGTGAAACCATCATGAAAAAATTAATCATTTCCATATTCTTATTTTTGCCCTTGATGTCTGTTCAAGCGCAAAGTGTTCTCACACCCCAACAGCAGTTGGAGGAGGCTCAGAAAAAGCTTGAGGAAGCCAAAAAGGCGGTAGAGGAAGCCAAGCAGAAGGCGGAAGCTGCCAAGAAGAAGGCGGAAGCGGAAGCTGCCAAACAAAAGGCTGCTGCCGAAGCTGCCAAGAAAAAAGCAGAGGAAGAGGCTAAGAGAAAGGCGGCTGAGGAGGCAAAAGCCAAGGCCGAAAAGATACAGCAACAGATAAAGGAAGCTGAGGCTGAGACTGCAAGACTGAAGGCAGAGGCGGCAAGACTGAACGCAGAAGCCAATGGTGCTGCGGCAACAACAGCTGCTCCTGAGGCAACCACAGCCCCAGCGGCTCCTGCAGCAACCACAGCGACTCCTGCCACCACAGCATCGCAGGGCTCGGGATGGGTAATTCCTACGGCAACAAAGAAGGAGACACCTAAACCTGCTGCTCAGGTTAACGGCGCGAAACTGAAGGAAGACCCCAAATACCTGGAAGGCGCCATCACCTTCGACGAACAGGGCAAAATCGTGTTTGACACAGAGATAGAAGCCCCCGGCAAGAGCGCAGCCCAGCTTTATGACCTGGTGTTCGACTACATGAGCGGCCTGACTCAGGACAAAGAGAGCAAGGCAAGCCGAATGGCGCTGGTGAACAAAGACGAACACATCATCGTAAACACGATGGACGAATGGCTCGTGTTCAGCAACTCCTTCATCTCGCTCGACAGAACAGAATGCAAATATAACCTCATCGCCAAGATAACAGACGGAAAGGTGAGCCTGTCGATTAACCACATTAATTATATTTATGAGGAGGGAAGACAGACCGGATTCAAACTGCCAGCCGAAGAGGTGATCATCGACAAGGTGGCGCTGACCAAGAAAAAGAACGACCTGGCACGCATCTTCGGTAAGTTCCGCAAGAAGACCATCGACAGAAAAGACCAGATTTTCAGCGAAATAGCAGCTCTGGTGAAATAAATTTCGAGGGAATAGAACAGTAACAAACGCAATATGACAACAGAACAAAATAACAACAATGCTGCCGAAAACAAGGAACAGCGACAGCAAGAGGCTCAGGAGAAGACAACCTACGCCGTGAGACCTCACCACCACTATAAACGACTGGACTACAGCGACCCGACCAACCTGAAAGTGCGCAACAAGCTGAACACGGCTTTCATCCTATTGGTCATCGTGGGCATCACGCTGTGGTACACAATGGACACACACACACCTGCCTACGTAGTTCTGCTCGTAGGAGTAGTGGTGAAAATCGCCGAAGTATGTATTCGACTATTCAGAAAATGATGAAGAAAAGTAAAGTAATCCTTACGATAACTCTGTTTTGTGCTGCGACATCGCCTGTCGTGGCACAAACCGATTTTAGCAACAACGAGGACTCGATGTTTGCACCCGTCAACAACAGGAACGTCAGAACCGACTCATTAGGGTCGGACAAAGAAATACCCAAGGGGCTGAAGGTGTGGACCATAGACGAGCGATTCGGCGACCGACAGGAGGCACAGGTGGACACCCTGCAGCACATGTACATGAACACCCCATTCACCTCGGGACTGAGGGGAGAATACAACTCGCTGGGCAATCTGGGTTCGCCCCGCATCAACCGTATCTTTATCGACCGACGGCTGGACCAGGGGCAGTTTATCTTCGCACAGCCCTTCGACTGCATCAACACGCCCGTCAGCGAATTCCACTTCACCAACACCTATTCGCCCATCACCAACGTGACGCTCAACAGCTGCGGAAACCGTACCAACGGCGAGGACGACTTCAAGGCGATGTTTGCCGTCAACGCGGGAAAACGACTGGGCATGGGATTCAGATTCGACTATAAGTACGGACGTGGCTACTACGACAGCCAGAGCACCTCGCACTTCAAGTACACCATGTGGGGATCGTACATAGGCGACAGATACCAGGCGCACCTGCTCTTCTCTACCCTGCACCAGAAGGCGACAGAGAACGGCGGAATCACCAACGACGACTACATCAAGCACCCCGAACTCTTCGAAGACACCTATGCCGAGAACGAGATTCCTACCGTGCTGCAGCAGAACTGGAACAGGAACAACAGCATACACGTGTTCTTCAACCACAGGTACAATGTGGGATTCAACAGAAAGGTGCGCATGACCGACGAGGAGATCAAGGCGAAGAAGTTTGCCATGGCCTCGAAGAAGGAGAATGCCGCCGAGGACGCCAAGGAGGAGGCAAGGAAAAAGGCTCGCCAAGAGGGCAAGAAGTTCGACGAGGATGCCTTCGGCAAGACACCTAAGTTTGCCGGACGGCCTGACGACGCAAAGATAGCGGGCGACGAGCCTGCTGCCGACAAGAAGGATGCCAAGCCGACAGAGCGCATCGCCGTAAACGGTAAGAGCGCCGCCGACAGCATCATGGCACAGGAGAAGAAGGCGGCTCAGGACACGGCCTGGATGAAAAACGAATACGTGCCGGTGACAAGCTTTATACACACCTTGAAGTTCGACAACTACAGCCGTACTTATATCGCCTATCAGACACCTGCCGACTACTATCTGAACGAATACTACACGGCGGGAAAAAACGAGGGCGACTCCATCTACGACAACACCAAGCACTGGGAGATGAAGAACACCCTGGCGCTGGCTACGCTGGAGGGATTCAGCAAGTGGGCTAAAGCGGGACTGAAGGCTTTCGTGAGCTACGACCTGCGCCACTTCGAGTTGCCTGACACCGAGGGCGGCGTGATGAAATACAACGAGCACTCGGTGAGTGTGGGCGGACAGTTGAGCAAGCAACAGGGCAAGCTGCTGCATTATAATGCCGTGGCCGAAATCGGTGTGGCCGGCGAGGATGCAGGAACACTGGCGGTCGACGGCGACGTGGATGTGAACATCCCCTTCCTCGGCGACACATTGTCGGTCATCGGTAGTGGTTTCTTCCACAGAATCACTCCTTCGTTCTACTTCCGCAACTATCACGGTCGTCACTTCTGGTGGGAGAACGACCTCGACAAGATTATCCACACACGCATCATGGGAACGCTGAAGTTTGCCAAGACAAAGACGATGCTCAGAGTGGCTGTGGACGAGATAAAGAACTATGCCTACCTGAGCCAGAGCTACAACGTGACGGACAACAACCAGTCGGCACGTACTGGAGTAACGGTGCAGGCCAAGCAGAGCGGAAGCCCCGTCAACCTGCTGACAGCCCAGCTGTTCCAGGACGTGAGATGGGGAATACTGAACTGGGAGAACGTCATTACCTATCAGCACTCGAGCAAGACGGACGTCATCCCCGTGCCTGCGCTCAACGTGTACAGCAACCTGTATCTGAAATTCCCTGTGGTGAAGGTGCTCAACATCGACCTGGGTGCCGACGTGAGATACTTCACAAGCTATGAGGCGCCCGACTATTCGCCTGCGCTGAGTCAGTACACCGTACAGGACAATGGCGACAAGAATGTGAAAGTGGGCAACTACCCCATCGTCAACGTCTATGCCAACGTACACATCAAGCATACACGTTTCTTCGTATTGATGACACACGTCAACAAGGGTTCGGGCGACAAGAACTATTTCTTCGTGCCCCACTATCCGCTCAATGGCAGCGTGTTCCGATTCGGTGTTAGCTGGAACTTCTTCAATTGATGATTGCAACAAATTCGATAAAGGCCTGGTTTTTGGCAGCGCGCCCCAAAACGCTGTCGGCTGCGACTGTACCCGTACTGATAGCCATCGCACTCGCTATGCGCGACTGCTATCTGATGAAAACAGTTGGCGATACTGCACAGCCTCACATCCTGTACATACCAACCCTACTGTGTCTGCTCTTCGCATGGGTGATGCAGATTGACTCCAACTTCGTGAACGACTACTTCGACTTTAAACGGGGAAATGACGACGAGACACGATTAGGCCCCAAGAGGGCCTGCGCCGAAGGATGGATCACCGAACGCGCCATGAAGACGGGTATCATCGTGACCACGCTCCTTGGATGCGCCATCGGTCTGCCACTCGTCATCTACGGAGGAATGGCCATGATATGGGTGGGAGTGGCCTGCGTAGCGTTCTGCTTCCTCTACACCACAACCTTCAGCTACCACGGCATGGGCGACATACTGGTGCTGCTGTTCTTTGGCATCGTACCGGTGTGCTGCACCTATTATGTCATCATGCCCGAGGGCTACAAGACAGTAAGTACTGAGGTGGTGATGGCCGCTATCGCCTGCGGACTGGTGGTGGACACACTCTTGGTGGTGAACAACTTCCGCGACAGAGACAACGACCGCGAGGCTGGCAAACGCACACTCATCGTCAAGTTAATCGACAGATGGGACGAGAAGAGTGCACTCTGGCTCTATCTGCTCTTGGGGTATGTGCCCCTCGCCATCATGATGGGCATGGGAATCCACGATGCCGTAGTGCGCGACACCTCTACCTTTGCCCTCCCCCTCTACGCCGTCTACGCCGGCATGCACCATACTACCTACCGGCAGCTGAAAGCCATCAACCACGGCAGGGAACTCAACAGGGTGTTGGGAAGTACGGCACGCAATATTTTCATCTATGGACAAATCGTTTTCCTGACCATCGTCCTGGGATTCGCATTGGAAATATAATGAGGAGAAAAAGCAATGATACAACAAGTAAGTATGGAAATCATGGAGTTTGTGGAAACACAGATTCTGCCAAAATATACAGAGTTCGGTGAAAGCCACGGACTCAGACACGTCAACAGGGTAATCAAGAATTCTCTGGAGTTGGCACGCATTACGGGTGCCGACATCAACATGGTGTATGTCGTGGCTGCCTACCACGACCTGGGAATGAGCGGACCGAGAGCTATCCACCACATCACGAGTGGAAAGATTCTCATGGCAGATGCCCGGCTGAAGCGATGGTTCTCCCAAGACCAGATAAAGATCATGAAAGAGGCGGTGGAAGACCACAGGGCCTCGTCAAGCCGTCAGCCCAGAAGCATCTACGGCAAAATCGTGGCTGAAGCCGACCGCGATATCGACACCCACGAGATCTTCCTCCGTGCCATCCTCTATGCCAAGGAAAACAATCCCGGTAAAGACAAGGAACAAATATGGGAACTCTTCGCCCACCACATGGACGAGAAGTACTCAGTACATGGATACATCAAACTCTGGATTCCCAACTCGCCCAACGAGAAGGAACTGAAAATGCTGCGCGACATCATCGAGGACAAAGCGCTGCTAAAACAGGAATTCGACAAGATTTACGAGAGCATTCTCTGAAGTCAAGGAGAATTCAATGGAGTTAAAACAAAGGCTATCCTAACTCAAGAATTATTCTGAATGAGATATTTGATTCGAGCCAATAATTTTTAAGTCAAGAATTAGAGAATTTAAGAAGCATTCCTGACAAAAATAAAATATTCCCGCCTCTTCTTCCCCTTTATCTTCTTAACAAAAAATCGCCCTAAATGGTTACTATTTCAATTAAAATTAGTAACTTTGCACTCAAATATAAAAAAGATAAAGATTAGGATGAAAAAAATGTTATTTACGCTGCAATTACTGCTGTTCGCAGTTATTGCACAGGCACAACTGCTTAGCCCTGTAAAATTCACCAGTCAGTTGAAAACTAACGGGACAGCAGTTGCAGAGATTGTATTCAGCGGAAAGATTCAACCAGGATGGCACGTCTACTCTACAGGTTTGGGAAGCGACGGACCTATCTCGGCAACCTTCAACGTCAACAAAATGGAAGGCGTAGAACTCGTCGGCAAACTGCAGGCAAGAGGCAACGAGGTGTCGAAATACGACAATATGTTCGGCATGAAGCTGCGTTTCTTCGAAGGAAGCGCCACTTTCGTGCAGAAGGTAAAATTCACTGCTGCTCAGTATGTTATCGACGCATACTTGGAATACGGAGCCTGCAACGACCAGAGTTGCCTGCCTCCTTCAGAGGTCAACTTCAAGCACACAGGCAAGGCGCCTGCCATAGACAGCAAGGCTGCTCTGGAAACCAAGACCGACAACAAGCAGGACGCTGCAATGGCAGCCAAGGCCAAAGCCGACTCTATCGCCATGATGCAGGCTGCCTTGACCGACACCGCACAGCAGAACACCTTGGACAGCGCAGCCCTGGCTCAAGCTGCCGAACAGCTCGACACCAAGGCGCTGTGGCAGCCCGTAGTGAAAGAGCTGCAGGCGTTCGGAGGCGCCAACGACATAGCCAACCACTCACTCATCTATATCTTCCTGATGGGACTGGTGGGCGGACTCCTCGCGCTGGTGATGCCTTGCATCTGGCCTATCATTCCCATGACGGTGAGTTTCTTCCTGAAACGTGCCAAGAACGACAAGAAGAAGGGCGTTCGCGATGCCTGCACTTACGGACTCAGCATCGTGGTTATCTATCTGACTCTGGGTCTCGCCGTCACAGCTATCGCAGGTCCAAGCACACTCAACGCCCTGTCTACAAGTGCCGTATTCAACATCATTCTCTTCGTACTCTTGGCTGTGTTCGCCTTCTCATTCTTCGGATGGTTTGAAATCAAACTGCCCGACCGCTGGGGCAACGCCGTAGACAACAAGGCATCGAGCACCACTGGACTGATATCCATCTTCCTCATGGCCTTCACACTCGTACTGGTGTCTTTCTCGTGCACTGCACCTATCATCGGACTGCTGTTGGTTCAGACGGTGACATCGGGCGACTGGCTGGCTCCTACCGTGGGCATGCTGGGATTCGCCCTGGCACTCGCCCTGCCCTTCACCCTCTTCGCACTCTTCCCATCATGGCTTAAGTCGGCTCCAAAGTCTGGCTCATGGATGGAAACCATCAAGATCGTACTGGGATTCGTCGAACTGGCGTTCTCGCTGAAGTTCCTCTCTGTAGCCGACCTGGCTTACGGCTGGCACATCTTGGACCGCGAGGTGTTCCTGTCACTCTGGATAGTCATCTTCGGTGCCCTGGGTCTCTACCTCATCGGTAAGTTGAAGTTCCAGGTGGACGCCATCGGAGGCGAGATATACAAGCCTATGCCCGTGCCCTGCATCATGCTGGGTCTGTGCTCGCTGGCCTTCGCCGTGTATATGGTTCCAGGACTCTGGGGCGCTCCCTGCAAGGCGGTAAGTGCCTTCGCTCCTCCTATCAACACACAGGACTTCAATCTGAACACTAAGACCGTAGAGCCTGCCTACAAGGACTACGAGATGGGAATGGCTGCTGCCAAGGCTCAGGGCAAACCCGTGCTGATAGACTTCACAGGATTCGGCTGCGTGAACTGCCGCAAGATGGAAGCTTCGGTATGGACCGACGCCAACGTGGCTGACAAACTGACCAAAGACTACGTGCTCATCTCGCTCTATGTGGACGACAAGACACCTTTGCCACAGCCTATGGAAGTGACTTTCAACGGCGAGAAGCGCACCCTGCGAACCATCGGCGACAAGTGGAGCTATCTGCAGGCAAGCAAGTTTGGTGCTAACGCTCAGCCCTTCTACGTGGCGGTCGACAACGACGGCAATCCGCTCACCGCAGCTTTCAGCTTCAAGGAAGACGTCAACGCATATCTTGAGTTCCTGAATAAGGGACTCGACAACTACAGAAAGTAAAACTCGAGTAAAATAAATAAAACTATGAACAGTAGAAAAGAAATTCCAGTCCTGTTGCTTACAGGCTATTTAGGCAGTGGAAAGACAACACTACTCAACAAGATTTTGGCTAACCAGAAAGGCATCAAGTTTGCAGTCATCGTCAACGATATCGGCGAGGTGAACATCGATGCTGCCCTCATAGAACAAGGAGGCGTGGTAGGAAAGAAAGACGACTCGCTCGTGGCTCTGCAAAACGGATGCATCTGCTGTACGCTGAAGATGGACCTCGTGGAACAGCTCAAGGAAATCGTCGACATGCAGAAGTTCGACTACATCGTCATTGAGGCAAGCGGTATCTGCGAGCCTGCGCCTATTGCACAGACCATCTGCTCGATTCCTACTCTCGGTCCGCAATACGTCAAGAACGGAGTGCTGAGACTCGACAGCATCGTTACCGTTGTGGACGCTCTGAGAATGAAAGACGAGTTTGCAGGCGGCGACGACCTGATGAAGGACAACATCGACGAGGAAGATCTGGCGTCGCTCGTCATCCAGCAGATAGAGTTCTGCAACATCATCCTGCTCAACAAGGCTGCTGAGGTGGAACCCAAAGACCTCAACAAACTGAAGCACATCATCAAAGCCATACAGCCAAAGGCTGAAATCTTCGAGTGCAACTACGGCGACGTAGACCTCGACAAGATTGTCAACACACGTAAGTTTGACTGGGAAACCGTGGCCACATCGGCTGGATGGATTCAGGAGATTGAGGCAGAACGCAACGAAGATCATCACGATCACGATGATGACGATGATGACGATGAGCACGAGCATCATCATCACGACCACGACGATGAGCACGAGCATGATGAACACGAGCATCATCATCATCACGACCACGACCATCATCATCACCACGACGATGAGGGAGAGGCTGAGGAATACGGCATCGGCACCTTCGTGTACTACAGCCGCAAGCCTTTCGACCTGGGACTCTTCGACGACTTCGTGGCACGCAAATGGCCACGCGACGTGGTAAGAGCCAAGGGAATCTGCTACTTTGCCGACGAGAGAGACATGTGCTACGTGTTCGAACAGGCTGGAAAACAGAAGACCGTGAAGCAGGCTGGACAATGGATAGCCACCATGCCTAAAGACCAACTTGACGAGCTGCTGGCACGTGAGGAACAGCTCAGAAAGGAATGGGACGACAAGGTGGGCGACAGAATGATCAAAATCGTATTCATCGGTCAGCATCTGCAGAAAGAGGCCATCTGCAAGGAATTGGACAAATGCCTCGTGGATTAAGTCGACACACAGCAGAAAAATTACATAAATACGCAACTGAACTTCAGCAAGTTCGGAAGTTAAACACAACATAATACGCAACAAAAAGAAACAGCATGAAGATTGATTTTAGACCAGCTTTCATGAAAGACTTTGACGGTTGCTGGACGGTCATCAACGAAGCCAGAGAACAGATGATCAAGTCGGGACGTCACCAGTGGACAGAGCAATATCCTGCCTACAAGGACATCCTGGCAGACATCAACAACGGCAATGCCTATGTGCTCACCGTGAACGACCAGATAGCCGTTTACGGAGCGGTGGTGCTGAACGGAGAACCTGCCTACGAGTTTCTCAAAGGAAAATGGCTCACCAACAGCAACTATTACGTCATACACCGGTTCGCAACCCTGCCCAAACTGCAGAGAGAAGGATACGCACGCATTTTCATCAACAAGGTGTGCAGCCTGTGCGAAGTGGAGCACGTGCCCAGCATCAAGGTGGACACCAACTACGACAACCTGCCCATGGTGAGCCTGCTCTCGTCTATGGGATTCTGCCTTTGTGGACAGGTGAGCTATGGAGAGAGAGGGCTGAGATTCGCCTTTGAAAAAATCACCATGCGGCCCAAAGAGCATAGATAAAAAGAAGAAACTCCCAAAAATTCAGGAGAAAGAAATACAACGATGATCAGCAAGAACAAGATAAAATATATCAAGTCGCTCGAACTGAAGAAAAACCGCAACAAGGAAGGTAAGTTCGTGGCTGAAGGACACAAGGTGGTGAACGACCTCTTAGTACTGCAGCCTGCATCGCTTATTGTGGCTACCGAAGAATGGCTCAAAGACAAAAGCATTGACCCAAGGACGGAAGTGGTCACAGTAAGCGAGGAGGAACTCAGAAAGGTGAGCTTCCTGCAGCATCCGCAACAGGTGCTCGCCGTCTTTGACCAAAGGGAAAACAGAGACTTCGCTTCTGCCAACATCGACTTCAACTGTCTGAACCTTGCCCTCGACGGAGTGCAGGACCCGGGCAACCTGGGAACCATCATCCGCATCGCCGACTGGTTTGGCATAGAGAACATTTACTGTTCGCCCGAAACTGCCGATGTGTATAATCCCAAGGTGGTGCAAGCCACGATGGGAAGCATCGCCAGAGTGAAGGTCCTGTATGGCGACCTGTTGGCGCTGTTCGCCTCGCTGCCTGCCGACGTGCCTGTCTACGGTACCCTGCTCGACGGTGAGGACATCTATGCACAACAGCTCGACAACCGTGGATTCATCGTCATGGGAAACGAGGGAAAAGGCATCTCGCCCGAACTCACCCTGAGGGTGAACCGCAGGCTGCTCATCCCCAACTTCCCTCCAGAAAGACCTACTGCCGACAGTCTGAACGTAGCAATAGCCACGGCCATCACCTGCTCGGAATTCAGAAGACAAGGAAGGAGATGAAACTAATATTTAGTGTTTAATGTGCAGAAAGGTTGTTATCCCACAATTAAACACTAAACATTAAACATTAAACACTAAGCATTCAATGAAACTATGAAGATAAATGATTTGATAAAGCATCGCAGTGTAACTGCCTGCATGAAAGAAGCTTACAGTCTGATGACTGGCAATGTGAAGAACCTGCTGAAAAGTACATGGTGGGCTTTTATGATCTATGCATTCATGGTGGCATTCACGGTTTACCTGCGCACACCCAACAAGATGCTTCACGACTGGGGCGAGGAAAACATGATGCTGTCGTTCTGCCTGCAGACGGTCGTTTACTTGGGTGTCATCGTGGCGGCTTTCCTCATGGGAGCAGCAGCATGGCGCTGGCTGACCGACAAGCCTTTTGGCAGAATGTTGAAGCGGTTTACTACGATTTATCTCGCTTCGGCTGTCGTCAGTTTCGTCGTCACATTCGCCGCAACGTTTGCCCTAACTTGCTTTTACCTTACGGCTTTTTTCACAGCCTCAGGCTCGGCTGCTACGGCAGATTCGGCAGCAGGCTCGCCCTCGCTCCTCATCATCGTGCTCTTTGCACTCGCCATCGTTGCTGCCACCGCCCTCTGCATGGCGGTGAGTCTGCCTTTCGCCTATCTCACTCCCAAATACATGTTGCAGGAAAAGGGTGAGAAATTACGCCCCTGGAAATCATTCATGTGCGGATTCCGCCACATGGGTTCCATCTTCAAGATGGGTTTCCTGGGCAGTCTTGTCATCCTGGTGGCAGGTATCCTAATCTACATTCCTCTCGCCATCCTGATAGGCGCACAGGTATCGGCACAGATGGGCACTCTCGAAGGCGACCCGGTAGGAACGCCCTCCTACTTCACCTTCCTCTTCATCGTCGTGACAGCTCTCCTGCTGTTCGTCTTCGCATACATCCTGCACTGGTTGTTTATCTCGTACATCTATCTCTATGGCAGTATAGAGAACGACGAAATGAAGAAAACTGAAATGCTAAATGCTAAATGCTAAAAATCATTCAACATAAAAAAGACATAGACATGAAACAAACCAGACTGCTATTCATCGACCGCGACGGAACCTTGATTCAGGAGCCGGAAGATGAACAGATTGACAGCTTCGAGAAGCTTGTCTTCACCAAGGGCGTGATGAGAAACCTCAGTTTCATTGCCCAACACACAGACTATCAGCTCGTCATGGTGAGCAACCAGGACGGGTTAGGCACCGACTCCTTCCCGGAAAACACTTTCTGGCCTGTGCACAACTTCATCATCCAGACACTGGAAAGTGAGGGAATCCACTTCGAGGAGCAGCTGATAGACCGCCATTTCCCCGAGGACAACTCGCCCATGAGAAAGCCTGGCACCGGCATGCTGACCCACTATATTGACAATTCAGAATACGACTTGGTCAACAGCTATGTCATCGGCGACCGTGAAACCGACGCTCAGCTGGCCGAGAACCTGGGATGCAAGAGTCTGATACTGGGCAAAGACGGCATGGACTGGGACAAGATAGCCGAAATTCTCTTTGCCGGCGACCGCATCGCCGAGGTAAAACGCACCACCAAGGAAACTGACATATATATTAAGGTGAACCTCGACGGTTCGGGCCACTGCGACATCTCCACAGGACTGGGCTTCTTCGACCACATGTTGGAGCAGATAGGAAAGCACGGAATGATGGACCTCACCATCCACACCAAGGGTGACCTCTACGTGGATGAGCACCACACCATCGAAGATACAGGCATCGCACTGGGCGAATGTCTGCTTCAGGCATTGGGCAACAAGAGAGGCATCGAGAGATATGGCTACTGTCTGCCTATGGACGACTGCCTGTGCCAGGTGGCTCTCGACTTTGGTGGACGCCCCTGGCTCGTTTGGGACGCTGAGTTCCATCGCGAGAAAGTAGGCGAAATGCCCACCGAGATGTTCAAGCACTTCTTCAAGAGTCTGAGCGATGCTGCCAAGATGAACCTCAACATCAAGGCAGAAGGCGAGAACGAACACCACAAGATAGAAGGTATCTTCAAGGCACTCGCACGATCACTCAAGATGGCTGTGAAGCGAGATATCTATCACTTCGAACTGCCTTCATCGAAAGGAATGCTGTAAAGAAAAGAAGAACAAGCAGAAAGAATGCTGTAAAAAAATGCCAAAAAATTTGGCTGCATCAGAAGAAAGCAGTATCTTTGCAAATACATAAGGGTCGTTTCGGTTAGATTGGGATACTCATCACATTACAAATTATGAAACCGAGAAGACTTCTCTTGCCTATGGCGGGCCACAATAAGCCGGACTTCGTTCGGTGAAGCTGCAAAGCCGGTGGATTACAAAAGCGGGGGGCTCTCAAACTTATTGCTAAGTTCGGAGTTTCATCACATCATCGGGCGACCCTTTTCTTTTCATTCTTAGAACTTTGTCATTGAATACTCTCATCATTCTTTGAACAAGATTCAACATCATAGAAAACATTCATCAACATTTTAAATTCATACGAATATCACATCATGTTTAGCGGAATCATAGAAAACATGGCTACTGTCGTGGCTGTGAAAAGGGACAAGGAGAATATCGACCTTACACTGGAATGCCCGTTTGCTGGCGAGTTGAGTATCGACCAGAGTGTGGCGCACAATGGAGTATGCCTCACGGTCGTGGCTTTAGAAGGCAACACCTATACGGTTACTGCCATGAAGGAAACACTCGACCGTTCCAACCTCGGACTGCTGAAAGAGGGAGACAAGGTGAATGTGGAACGTTCTATGATGCTCAACGGCAGGCTCGACGGACACATCGTACAGGGACACGTAGACCAGACTGCCACCTGTATTGACAAACGTGATGCTGATGGTTCCACCTACTATACTTTCGAATACAGACTCGACCGCGAGATGGCTCGCAAGGGCTACTTCACTGTCGACAAGGGTTCGGTCACTGTCAATGGTGTGTCGCTCACTGTCTGTGAGCCTACCGACAACACCTTCACCGTGGCTATCATTCCCTATACTCACGACCACACCAACTTCTGCAACATAGAAGTGGGAACCGTTGTCAACATCGAGTTCGACATCCTGGGCAAATACATCGCACGCCTGCAGGCTGTATCGAAAGACTGATAAATCTCTCTATCCTCACTCTGCTTAAAAGGCAAGGCAAACAAAAAGGGATATAAAAACAAAGGGATATAAAAACAAAAGGAAGTTAGCTTCACTCGTCATGGAAGCTAACTTCATTTTTTTTATTCCAGATACTCGGTCTTATCCTCGATGCCGGCTTCGGCAAGAGCCTCCTTGCGCTCTACACACGTACCGCACTTTCCGCAATGCTTCTCGCCACCCTTATAGCAACTCCAGGTCTCAGAGTAGTCTATTCCCAATCGCTTGCCTATACGGGCAATGTCCGACTTGGTGATGTTGGTATAAGGAGCTGACACGTGCACATCGACAAAGGTTCCTGCCTGGGCAGCCCGGTCGATGGCAGAGATAAACTCCGGACGGCAGTCGGGATAAATAGTGTGGTCGCCTCCATGATTGGCTATCAACACCTTCTTCAGGTTGTTGCTCTCAGCTATGCCGATGGCAATGCTCAGCATGATGCCGTTGCGGAAAGGCACCACCGTCGACTTCATGTTCTCGTCGGCATAATGTCCTTCTGGAATAGCATCGGCGCCTTCTAAGAGCGAGCTCTTGAAATACTGATGCATAAAACCCAAGTCGATGGTGATGTGCTTGATGCCCAAACGCTCACAGTGCATCTTGGCATAAGGAATCTCACGCTCGTTATGGTTGCTGCCATAGTTGAAACAGATACCCAAGGCAATCTCGTCTTTTTTATCGTAGAGCAGCGTGATGCTGTCCATACCGCCGCTCACAATGATTACAGAATCCTTCATTTTGTATTTGAATTTATTATTTATAAAAAATCATATTGCAATCCAATATTAGCAAAATCTGCGTAATCCACGAAATCTTCGTGCACACTTATCCGAACAGACAGCGGAGCGCCTCTTCCACCTTCCTCACAGGATGGATTGTGATGCTGTACTTCGACCTGTCGAGCGAATGATAGTTGTAACGGGGAATGATGATGTCATGAAAGCCCAACTTCTCGGCTTCGGCGATGCGCTGCTCGATGCGGCTCACCGGACGAACCTCACCACTCAAACCTACTTCGCCAGCCATACACCAGCCAGCCTCGATAGGCGTGTCCACATTACTGCTCAATACGGCGGCTATCACACTGAGATCCATCGCCAGGTCTGTGACACGCAGTCCGCCTGCTATGTTCAGGAACACGTCCTTCTGCATCAGTTTGAAGCCTACCCTCTTCTCGAGCACAGCCAAGAGCATGTTGAGCCGACGCTGGTCGAAGCCCGTAGCCGAGCGCTGTGGTGTGCCATAGGCAGCGGTAGATACAAGCGCCTGTGTCTCGACCAGGAAAGGACGGACACCCTCGATGGCACTGCTGATTGCCACTCCCGACAAACCGTCATGATCGTCGGTAAGCAAGAGCTCCGAAGGATTGCTCACCTGTCGGAGTCCACCCTGCTGCATCTCGTAGATACCTAACTCTGAGGTACTTCCGAATCGGTTTTTGATACTTCGCAGGATGCGATACATATAATGCTGGTCGCCCTCAAACTGAACCACCGTGTCGACAATATGTTCCAGAATCTTCGGTCCGGCCAAGGTTCCCTCCTTATTTATATGTCCGATAAGGATGACAGGAATGCCGCTGGTCTTGGCAAACCTCAACAAGGCAGCTGCGCACTCACGCACCTGGGAGATACTGCCTGGCGAGCTCTCCACCTCGTCGGTGGCAATCGTCTGTATGGAGTCTATTACCACCAGTCCGGGAGCCTGTTCCTGTATATGCGTGAAGATTTTCTCCAACGATGTCTCGCAAAGAATAGACACATTGTCGAGCGAGGCCCTGCCAGCAGCACTCTCATCGCCCACCGATGCAGAAGCCAGTCGGTCAGCACGCAGTTTAATCTGATGGGCACTCTCCTCGCCACTCACATACATCACTTTCATGTCGGGCAGATGAAGAATGGTCTGAAGTGTGAGTGTACTCTTTCCGATGCCCGGCTCACCGCCCAGGAGCGTGATACTGCCAGGAACCAGTCCTCCACCCAGCACACGGTTCAGCTCACCATCGTGCATATCAATGCGCGGCTCATCATGAGCAGAAATATCGCGCAGACGTACAGGCCTTGCTCCCCCATCGCTGTGATTGCCGCCAAACATCGTGGCAGCACCTCCATGCCGCATGCTCATGCCAGCGTTACGGGCAGCCTGGGAGCCCGTATCATTGGCTATACGAATCTCCTTGAACGTATTCCATTGTCCACAACTCGGGCACTTGCCTATCCATTTCGACGACTCCTGACCACAGTTGCTGCAAACATAAGCTATCTTGTCTTTTGCCATATTCTGATGAGTATTAAAATCAAGGACAAAGGTACATTATTTTTTCACTTTCGCCAAATATTCGCCACACTTTCACATCAAAAGGTTACATTTTGCAAAGCCGATATTACATTACCAGCCTCTTTGATAAAAAAAATCCTTAAAAGAACACCAAAATTTGCAACATTCAGTTATTTTTCATACCTTTGCCTACAGTTTCAGCAGAGTCGACTTCAAATGAGTAAAACGCCTAAAAGGCAACACCCACGACAGTTGGCACAAAGTCTAAAACACAAGTCCTGTTCATCATTGTCATGGAGAACAATAAACAGACAGAACGAACGAGACAGATTACAACAAAGAACATTCTATTCATAATATAGAGAGAAATTAAATAACTAATAATAAAAACGTTAGGTAAAATGAAAATCGAAGATTTTAACTTTGCCGGTCACAAGGCAATCGTACGCGTTGATTTCAACGTGCCATTGGATGAAAATGGTAATGTAACAGACGACACTCGTATCCGCGGTGCCCTTCCTACATTGAAGAAGGTGCTGGCCGATGGTGGTGCTCTTATCATGATGAGCCATATGGGTAAGCCAAAGGGCAAAGTTAAGCCAGAGCTTTCTCTTTCACAGATTGTAAAGAACGTATCCGACGCTCTCGGCGTTGAGGTGAAGTTTGCTAAAGATTGCGGCAATGCTGATGCAGAGGCTGCTGCGCTGAAGCCAGGTGAGGCTCTCCTGCTCGAGAACCTTCGCTTCTATCCTGAAGAGGAAGGCAAGCCAGTAGGCGTTGAGAAGGGTACTCCTGAGTACGATGCTGCCAAGGCTGAGATGAAGGAACGTCAGAAGAAGTTCGCTGCCAAGTTGGCTTCTTATGCTGATGTATATGTAATGGATGCCTTCGGTACTGCTCACCGCAAGCACGCTTCTACTGCTGTCATCGCCGACAGCTTCGACAAGGACCACAAGATGCTCGGTTTCTTGATGGAGAAAGAGGTAAAGGCTGTTGACGCTGTACTCGGCAACATTAAGCGCCCATTCACTGCTATCATGGGTGGTTCTAAGGTTTCTACCAAGATTGGTATCATCGAGAACCTCTTGACAAAGGTTGACAACCTGATCCTCTGTGGTGGTATGACATACACATTCTCTAAGGCTCTCGGCGGCAAGATTGGTTTGTCTATCTGCGAGGACGATAAGCTCGATGTAGCTCTCGACGTAATCAAGAAGGCTAAGGAGAACGGTGTAAACCTCGTACTCGGTACAGACTCTATCTGCGGTGATGCTTTCAAGAACGACTGCAACACACAGGTTTGCCCATCTAACAATATCCCTGACGGCTGGGAGGGTATGGACGCTGGTCCTGACACTCGCAAGGCTTTCGCTGCTGCCATCAAGGGTGCTAAGACTATCCTTTGGAACGGTCCTGCCGGTGTATTCGAGTTCGACAACTTCGCTGGTGGTTCTAAGGCAATCGCTGAGGCAATCGCTGAAGCTACTAAGGAGGGTGCATTCTCACTCATCGGTGGTGGTGACTCTGTAGCTTGCATCAACAAGTTCGGTTTGGCTGACCAGGTTTCTTACATCTCTACAGGTGGTGGCGCTCTGCTCGAGGCTATCGAGGGCAAGGTATTGCCAGGCGTAGCTGCTATCGAGAAGTAATTCATCAGAATGGAGATTCGTACACATACAATTCTTGATGGATGAACAAGGAAATATCTATCTTGTTTTGTTGTGACGAAGTATTGATTTATTGGATTCAATAGGTTACAATATATCAAACACTTTCAAGTCGGGGACACCCTTTATACGTGTCCCCGATTTTTCCATTTTTATTCACCCCAACTAAAAACCCAAAAATAAACATATTTTCATTTAGAAGATAGATCAATGGATTGGATTATCAACCTTTTTACGAACACCGAATCGGTGGCTCACATCGCCCTGCTCTATGCCATTGTCATAGCAGTGGGCGTGTATCTGGGCAAGATTAAGATTGGTGGCATTTCACTTGGCGTTACCTTCGTGCTCTTTGCCGGCATCCTGGCAGGACATGTAGGCTTCACTGCTCCCAAGGACATTCTGACCTTCATACAAGACTTCGGACTCATTCTCTTTGTCTTTATGATCGGTTTGCAGGTAGGTCCGGGCTTCTTCGAAAGCTTCAAGAAAGGCGGTGTGACGCTCAACCTGTTGTCGACGGCTGCGATATTCCTCAATGTCTGTGTGATGTTCGCATGCTATTATCTCTTCTTCGACACCAGCAACCCCAACAACTTGCCAATGATGGTGGGTACACTCTATGGAGCCGTCACCAATACGCCAGGTCTTGGTGCCGCCAACGAGGCGCTGCTCAGCGTCTTCCCCAATGGTGCCCCAAGTATTGCCAACGGTTATGCCTGCGCTTATCCACTCGGTGTGGTAGGCATCATCGGTGCCACCATTCTCATCAAGTACACCTGCAAGGTGAACACCGCGGATGAGGAGGAGAAACTAAACGAAGAAGACGCAGCCAACCCACATGCCAAGGCGCACAACATGCACCTTCGTGTGGAGAATACCTATATCGCAGGACGCACTCTCCGACAGGTTTCCGAGTTCCTGAACCGCGACATCGTATGCTCACGACTGCTCCACAATGGCGAGGTGAGCATTCCTAACAGCCAGACCACCTTCGAGGTGGGCGACGAGCTGCTCGTTGTATGCGCCGAGGCTGATGCCGAAGCCATCAAGGCCTTCATCGGTCCTGAGATAGAGGCCGAATGGGATCGCGAGAAAGATGAGGTTCAGCACTTCGTGTCGCGCCGCATTGTCGTTACACGTCCTGAGATGAACGGTAAGACTCTGGGCAAGATGCACTTCTCGAGTGTGTATGGCGTCAACGTCACCCGTATCTCACGCCAGGGAATGGACATCTTTGCCGGCCGCAACCACCACTTCCATGTGGGCGACAAGATTCTCGTTGTAGGTCCCGAGGAGAATGTAAACCGTGTGGCTGAAATGATGGGTAACTCTGTGAAGCGACTCGATGCGCCTAACATCGCCACCATCTTCGTTGGTATCATGATTGGTATCATCTTCGGCAGTCTGCCTTTCGCAGTTCCAGGAATGCCTGTTCCGCTGAAGTTGGGTATTGCTGGCGGTCCGCTGATCATCGCCATCCTCATTGGCCGTTTCGGTTATCACTTCAAACTGGTTACCTATACCACCACCTCTGCCAACATGATGCTGCGAGAGATAGGTCTTGTGCTGTTCCTTGCGAGTGTGGGCATCAAGGCTGGTGCCGGTTTCTGGGACACTGTGGTACAGGGCGACGGTATCAAGTATGTGTACACAGGTTTCCTTATCACCATCATTCCTATCCTTATCGTGGGCACCATAGCCCGACTGAAGTACAAGTTCAACTACTTCACCATCATGGGTATGATAGCCGGAACCTATACCGACCCACCAGCCCTGGCTTATGCCAACGCTTCCTGCTCTAAGGAGGCTCCTGCCGTGGGTTACTCTACCGTATATCCGCTGAGTATGTTCCTCAGAATCTTCTCAGCCCAGATAGTGGTACTTTTCTTCTGCGGAGCATAGCGAATCATTTGCTAAGCAAAGACTCTCCGACAGCAGAAAGTTCACTTACTATCTTTGAATTTTTATAAACGAAAATTTATAAATTATAAAAGAGGTGCACATTTAAGAAAAAATGTGCACCTTTTTTGTTGCTTATTCCAAAAATCTTTGTAACTTTGAGGCTGTAAGAATACCTATTGATACACCAACCTTCAAAAAGAGAGAAAGCCTATGAAGAAATTTGGAATCCTACTAAGCCTGTTGGTCACTGCTACCTTGTCCACTTGGGCACAAGGAGCTAAAAGCATCCGCATAACGGAGTTGATGCCCAACAACCAAGCCAGTATCGTCGACGAGTATGGTGCCCACAAAGCATGGGTGGAACTGTCGAACACCTCGTTTACTACTTATAATATCCGTGGCATGTTCCTTACCACCGACCGACGTGTGCTCGACAAGAACATGTCACCCGAAGAACGTCGCAAACTCATGTCTCCCCTACCCAACAATGAGCCGCGCACAACCCTTGCTGGCAAGAAAAGCGTGATCATCTACGACCGATACCTCTGGCAGGAAGACTCAGAGAAGACGTGTCCCGACTGTTTTCCCAAGGGCAAGGGACACTTCAGATGGCTGAGCGAGGGCAATGGTCCTTTTCATTTGAAACTCGGACTGGTGCCTCTCAAGGAAATAGCGGATGCCTTCCACGAGAAGAACAACTGGATAGCTCTTTACGACGGCAATGCTGTCGACCTGATAGACTCTGTCAGCATTCCCTGGATGGCAGCCGACCAGTCATATGCCCTCAGCAAAGACCTCAGCAGCTGGAAGGTTTGCGCTGCCAAGGATGTCACTCCGGGCTATCTTCCACAAGACACAGGACTCAGCAAGCCACAGATTCTCAAGACGACCGACCCTCATGGCTTCGGCATTGCAGCCCTTTCCATGGGCATTGTCTTCTCTTGTCTGGCCCTGCTCTTCGTCTTTTTCTGGCTCTTCGGTGCCTATATGAAGCACAAGCAGCGCATAGCACGTGCCACAGAGAAACACGCCACCTTATTATATAAGACGGGCAAGAAGACCATCGAGCTGACCACAGAGATCGGTCATAAGACCAACGTGATGCTGAAGGAAGGCCTAACCACCAAGGGCATCGACAAGGAAATCTATATGGCTGTCATCTCGCTGGCTCTCAAAGAATACTTGGAGGATGTGCACGACATCGAACCGGGCATCATCACCATAAAGCCCAAGCAGACGAGATGGAACGAACCGAGATTCAATAATAAGTGAAGAGTGAAGAACGAAGGGTGAAAAATTCAACAGCTTTACTGATACAAAATAAAAATATTAAAGAATAAAACTATGGCAAAATACCAATATAAAGTAAAAGGCGTAGACTACGAAGTAGAGATACAAGATATAGAAGGCAATATCGCCAATGTAACCGTCAACGGCATCCCCTTCGAAGTGGAGATGAAGCAACCTGTCAAGGCTGGAAAGCAGAAGTTCCGCATAGCGAATGAGGCTACTGATGACAAGGGCGGAGTATCGTCTGCCGACTGTGCCAAGACTACCCCAACAGGCAGTTCTGCCTCCTCTGCCAATGCCGAAGCTGCTGCCAGCAAGAAAGCCGCAGCCAGCGCTGGTGGCAAGCCTGTGGTAGCTCCACTGCCAGGCACCATCAACGACATAAAAGTAAAGGTGGGCGACAAGGTGAGCGCAGGAGATACCGTAGTGATTCTCGAAGCCATGAAGATGCAAAACAACATCGAGGCTGAGACTTCGGGCACCGTCGCAAGCATCAATGTCAACAAGGGCGATGCTGTCAAGGAAGGCGACACCTTGGTAACGATTGCTTAACCCCAGAGCATTGCTCTTGCTAAGAATCCATCAACATAAAACCCCAACTTAACGAACAACTATTATGGATTTCATCATACAGAATTTTCAGGAGTTCCTGACCTATACAGGCTTTGCCAATGCCACGGCAGGAAACCTCATCATGATATTGGTGGGAATCGTCTGCATCTGGCTCGCCATCAAGAAAGACTTCGAGCCGCTGCTGCTGGTGCCCATAGGTCTCGGCATCATCCTGGGCAACATTCCCTTCCGCACCGACGCCGGACTGGAGATAGGTCTCTACGAAGACAACTCGGTGCTCAACATCTTCTATCAGGGTGTGCGACAAGGCTGGTATCCCCCACTCGTCTTCCTCGGCATCGGAGCCATGACCGACTTCTCGGCATTGATTTCCAATCCGAAGTTGATTCTCATCGGAGCCGCAGCCCAGTTTGGCATCTTCGGAGCCTACATGATAGCCTTGGCTTTAGGCTTCGAGCCCAACCAGGCAGCAGGCATCGCCATCATCGGAGGTGCCGACGGCCCTACAGCCATCTTCCTGTCGAGCAAGCTCAGTCCTAACCTCATGGGAGCCATCGCCGTGTGCGCCTATTCCTATATGGCACTGGTACCTGTCATCCAGCCCCCGCTGATGCGACTGCTCACCACGAAGAACGAGCGTGTCATCAAGATGAAGCCAGCCCGACAGGTGAGTCAGACCGAGAAGATACTCTTCCCCATCATCGGCTTGCTGCTCACCACCTTCATCGTGCCCAGCGGTCTGCCGCTGTTGGGAATGCTCTTCTTTGGCAATCTGCTGAAAGAGAGTGGCAAGACCACACGCCTGGCCAAGACTGCAGGCAGCAGCCTCAACGACGTGATAGTGATGCTCTTGGGACTTACCGTAGGCTGCTCCACCCAGGCCTCAGAGTTCCTTACCCTCAACACGGTAAAGATCTTTGCCCTCGGAGCCTTGGCGTTCATCATCGCCTCAGCCAGCGGAATACTGTTTGTCAAACTGATGAATGTGTTCTTGCCAAAGGGCAAGAAGATCAACCCACTGATAGGAAATGCCGGAGTGAGCGCCGTACCTATGAGCGCCCGTATCTCCAACAACCTGGGTTTGGAATACGACCGACACAACTTCCTGCTCATGCATGCCATGGGGCCTAACGTGGCGGGTGTCATCGGTTCGGCCGTAGCCGCAGGAGCTTTGCTGGGTTTCCTCAACTAAGCTCCCACTTCATAGCCTGCCAAGCCTTCGCCTGACACACAGTAAAAAAACATTCGGAGCCAGTTAAGCCTTCGCTTAGCCGACTCCGATTTATATTTCATAGCCTGTCAAGCCTTCGCTTGGGGCTCTGTCTGACTTCTTTCTCTTGCTCTGTTAAGCTTCCTCTTCATCGGCCAGCTGCTCAAGTGAGTGCTTGCTGCTTCCATCAAAACAATGGGTGCACACCTGGCACTTGGGCAGTCCGATAGCCTCTATGAGCTGCTCGATGGTATTGAACTTCAATGTGGTCAATCCCAACTGTCGGGCAATCTCTGCCACCATTCGCTCATATTCAGGTGAGCCTGTGGTGGCATATTTGTCAAGGTTCTTATTCGCATCGCCCTCAAACTTCTCGATGATGCGGCGTGTGATCAGCTCCATGTCGCTCTTGGAGGAGGTGAAGTTGATAAACGGACAACCGTAAACCAATGGAGGACAGGCGATACGCATGTGGCACTCCTTGAGTCCTGCCTGTTCGAAGAGCACCTTCACATTGTCGCGCAACTGGGTGCCTCGCACGATACTGTCGTCGCAGAACAGCACTCGCTTGCCTTTCAGCATATCCTTGTTGGGGATGAGTTTCATCTTGGCCACCAACGAGCGCATGGCCTGGTTGGAAGGTGTGAACGAACGTGGCCAGGTGGGAGTATACTTGGCGATGCAACGCTGGTAAGGCACTTGCTTGCCGGCAGCATAACCCATCGCCATACCTGTGCCCGAGTCGGGGATACCGCTGCAGCAGTCCACCTCCACTCCGTCGGTCTTAGCCATGTTGAAACCATTCTTGAAGCGCACTTCCTCCACGTTTCTGCCCTCGTAGGTAGATGTAGGGAAACCATAGTACACCCAGAGGAATGAGCAAACCTGCATGCGCTTGTTGGCAGGACGTATCTGCTCCATGCCGTCGGCTGTGATCTTGACGATCTCGCCCGGACCTACATTATACTCCACCTCGAAGTCGAGATTAGGAAACGAGGTCGACTCGCTCGAAGCCGCATAGGCGCCTTCCTTCTTACCTATTATAATAGGTGTGCGTCCCCAGCTGTCGCGTGCACAGATAATGCCGTCCTCGGTCAGGATGAGCATGGTGCATGATCCCTTGATGTGGTGATATACATTTTCGATACCCTCTTTGAAAGTCTTGCCTTGAATAATGAGCAAGGCAATGAGCTCCGTAGGGTTGGTCTTGCCCGACGACATTTCAGCGAAGTGCATGTTCTTGTCGAGCAGGTCCTTGGTAAGTTCCTCTATATTCAGAATCTTGGCCACCGTACAGATGGCGAATCTGCCAAGATGCGAGTTCATGATGAGTGGCTGGGCATCAGTATCGCTGATGACTCCGATACCCGATGTGCTGCCTTCGAACTTGTCGAGTGATGGCTCAAACTTGGTGCGGAAGTAAGAACTCTCCAGGTTGTGGATGGACCGTACGAATCCCTTCTCCTTGCTGAATGTTGCCAAACCGCCTCGACGTGTGCCGAGATGTGAATTGTAATCGGTGCCGTAGAACAGGTCTGCGACACAGCTTTTCTTGGATATTGTCCCGAAAATGCCTCCCATAAAATTTTATGTTAATGTGTGTAAGAATCAAAATTCCGATGCAAAGGTAATACAAAATTTGCGATTATGGAATATTTATGTATAAAATGTTACTATCTTATTGCACTTTTTTTCTAAAAATCACGCTAAAATCTGCCGAATAGCTTAAAATGAGCTATTTATGAGTTTTTCACCTCAATAGAGGTTATGATTTGGCAATAGTTCTAACTTCTGTGTTATACATAAGTTTGCTTGTCAAACAACTCTTTTCGCAAAGGTTCAACAATTAAGTGGATTAACGAAAATCATATCTATTTTTTAAATTTTATTTTCAGTTGACGTTCGCTTTACCCCAATCCAACCATTGTAAGTTCTTTATGCGTAATTATTCGGTTCCAAAATGTTAAAAAATGAGCTATAAGATACATTTAAGCACCAATTGTTTCTTATTTATGAAACATTATACCTATCTTTGCAGCAAATTGAGAATGTATGGCACAAAATATCTTCCGACTTGTCTTG
>ULIX01001313.1_pt1 | contig 24498 bp, 19 predicted proteins | sample 1950721 | NCBI WGS metagenome assembly ULIX01 (sample SAMEA4835459, study PRJEB28245) | human gut metagenome | biome: gut microbiome; material: fecal sample | place: Denmark | collected 2008
TTTCAGGTAAACGCCATTGGGAATCAATTCTACCATAATAAAATTAGTTTTGTGTTAATAAATTATTAGTTAGCAATTAATTATACTATTTATAAATATTGTCAGGGACAGCATGTCGGCGCTTCCGCCGGGCGAGATGTTCTCCCTGATGAAATCCTTGTTCAGAGACGACAATCCGCTCTCGCTGAAGTCCTCAAGAAGCCTTGCGGCCTCGGCTTCGGCGTGGGCGAGACCCTCCGCTCCCCTCCTGTGGAGGATGTTGGTGTCGTCAAGGGTCGTCATTATGTGAAGCAGCGTCTTATGGCAGCAGAAAGGGTCGCCTTCCCGCGAACGGTAGTACGGCAGCCAGTCTGCGAACAGTTCCGGATAGGCCGCGCGGGCGTTCTCCAGAGCGCCGACAGCCTTGAAACTTCTCTTTGCCTCGGCACCGTGCGTACCTTGTGCGGAAGGGATCTCCGACGCGGCGCGCGACACAAGCTCCTTGAATGAATATGCCTCCACAGCCCCCGTGGAGCAAGCCAGGCAGGAGGCCGCGGCGACTGACAGGCCGATACAGAAGAGGGCTCCTTTGTGGGTATTCACTCCGCCGGTGGCCTTCAGCATCGCTTTTTCAGCCTCGATGCCGATCTCCTTTATCTTTGCCGGGTCAATGTCTTTGGCGGACTCCACAGCCAGTCTTGTCAGATAAGGCCTTAACGCAGAGATGCTTTTGGACATCAACGCGTAGTCCATATCCTTGTGGGCACCGTTGTCCCGCCTGTCCACGAGTCCCGGTTTGGGGGTCGTGTCGAGTTCCAACCTCAACGCACGCTCGGCAAGGTCGGCGACCATGTAAGGGGTGGAGGATACTGGAATATATTCCATCGCCTCCTTGAGGTTGCCTTTGTCAAGAGCACGCCTTAATGAGGTGGCACTGATCGGATTGCCGTTTTGTTCAAGTCTTGGAATCTCTACGAAGTTAGGCAATATCTCCGCCATCAGTTCGTTGTAGCGACGGGTCAGGGCATCCTCCGGCTCACTGCCGGCGAAACGTACCGTAACGCCCAGAGGCTTGGCGATGTGGTTCACGAACAAATCCAGATCAAGGGCAATCTGAGTGTCCGTCGCATCGTCCAGCTTCTTCAGGAAATATGTCGGGAATGTCGCCGCCGAGATGGCATAGTCACTGCCCTCGCAGACAACCACATTGTCAAGCCCGGCGCAACCGGCCTCGATCATAGCCTTTCTTTCGACGTAAGGGAAACGCGACCTATCTTCCTTAACAACAATCACATAAAGATTGTCAACCTGCGATGCGGCCTGCTCAACCAGATAGCGATGTCCTTTGGTGAACGGATTGGCGTTCATCACGATCGCCCCGTTCCGGCCCGGACGGGCAAGCGAAGCCAAGTACTTCCTGTACTCCGGAAGCCCTCCCCTGCCGTTCTCCATCAGGATGGCGTTCGGCGAGGACGCGATCAAGGCGAAACCGAGGCTTTTGAATATTCCTTCATTCTCCGGCTTGGTGAAGGCCTTGACCGAATCCCGGCCTTCCTCACGGGCAATGACGATCAGTCGGGACACGAGGATATTCATAAGTCCCTCGCTGCGAGCGGCTTCCGACACAGCGACGCACTTGATGACGTTGCCGTCCAGCCCACCTCCCGCAAGGATTTCGTTCCCGTCCTCGTCGCGTGTCACCACCACATAACGGTCCAGCGGAGCCAGTCTCAGCCCGTTGGCGGCGAGGAAAGCCTCGACCCGTCTCCGGACAGAGTTCAACGACAGCGGAGCCTCGCTTATGTAGTGACGGTTATCGCACATAGGACTCGATCATTTCGTCAATCTTCGCGGTGAGCTCAGCCATAGTGTGGGTACGGTTTCGCATACAATAGCGAGCCTCATTGTCACAGACAAGACATTTTCTCGGACTCAGGCCCACCGACTCCCTTGACATAGGAACTCCGTCAGCATCAATCACATCCAAGTCAAAAAGACGGCCAAGAGGATGCGTGTCCTCAATCCGGCACGTCTCCTGTTTGGCCTCCTCGTTGGAGAGCGGAGTCACAAGATAGGCTTCATAGCCGGTAGGCAGGTCACGGAGCCGGAGACTCAGCGTCGAGTCTCCGAAAGCCGAGACCAGAGCCGTGACAGCGGCCTGGGCGACCACAAGTGATTGCAGATTACGCTTGACCTTACCCGGCATTATGACCGTGAGGCAGACCAGGGTCTTTCCAGGGTAACCTTTCAAAAGTTCCTTCTGGAAAGAAGCCCGTTCCTCACGACTTGCCAGCAATTGGTCAAGCGTAATCTCCATAAAAAACAGTCTTAGTCCTCGATGTTCATTATGACATCCATCACGGAGCCGTCACGGTTCATCACGACTCCCACGACCTTCTCTCCGAACGGAAGCGGATCAGGGACTCCGATGGACTTCAGAGCCAGTTCCTTGAGGTCATGGATGTCCACGATCTTCAGTCCGGCCTCCCTCAGACGCTCGGCGATCTCAGGACGGCGCGGGTTGACCGCGATGCCATATTCAGTGACTACGACATCGACTGTCGAGCCAGGGGTGATGAGAGTCGTGACCTCGTCCACAACGCAAGGGATGCGTCCACGCATCAGTGGGCAGACGATGATCGAGAGGGCTGAATCGGCGGCTGTGTCAGGGTGTCCTCCGACGGCTCCTCTGATGACTCCGTCACTGCCGACAAGCACGTTGACATTGAAGTTGACATCCACCTCAAGAGCAGAGAGAATCACAATGTCGAGATAGTGCACGGCTGATCCAGGTTCATCCGCGCTGGCATATTCATTGGCGGAGACTCCCTTGTGGAAAGGATCGTTCTTGATTGATTCGGCTGCCACCCTGTCGAATGACTGCACGTCGATCAGGCGCTCGATGAGGCCTTCCTCGTGCATCTTGACCATGTGGGCGGTGATGCCGCCAAGCGCGAAGCTGGAATGGATGCCTCGCTTGATCATTTCCTCACGAATATATTTGACAGCGGCCAGCGAGGCTCCGCCGGATCCGGTCTGGATCGAGAAGCCTTCCTTGAAATAACCGCTGTTGACAATGACTTTGGCGGCGTTCATCGCGAGCAGGATGTCGCGAGGGTTCTTGGTGTCACGGATGGCTCCGGAAGAGATCTTGGAAGAGTCTCCGACCGAATCCACGAGTACAACGTAGTCCACATCATGCTCGGAGATGGAGTTCGGTGTGTTCGGATAGTCAACGAGATCGTCGGTGATTATCACGACCTTGTCAGCGTACTGCGCGTCCGGCTTGGCGTAGCCGAGGGAGCCACAGATTGACTTGGCGTGCTCGGAACGGGAGTAACCGCTGGCGTTTCCGGCAGGGTCGCTGGAAGACGCGCCCAGGAAGGCCACGTCGATGTGAAGGTCACCGTTGGCGATGGCGCTTCCACGTCCTCCGTGGCTGCGGAACACCACAGGCTCCTTCATCAGACCGTGTGAGATCTCCTTGGCAAGCTCGCCACGGAGCCCGGAGGTGGAGATCTTTGTGATCACTCCGTTCTTGATGTGGTCGATCAGCGGAGCGTGAACGTCTGAGAGGCTGGACGCGGCGAGGTGGAGATTCTTGAATCCCATCTCGGCCAGTTTGCCAACGACCATATTCACAACCTTGTCACCGCCTCTGAAATGGTGGTGGAAGGAGATTGTCATTCCGTCTTTCAGGCCGCTGAGCCTGATGGCATCCTCAAGTGTAACCACCTTGGACTGAACCTTCTGAAGATCCTTGCGGAATGTGGTGTTTTTCGGAGTCTCACCCGAGTACACCTTCTTGCCCATTGCGGCGGCAACCTTATCGACAAGCGCCGCCCTTTCCCTTATATTACTCATAAACTTCCTCCTTTGTTAATATGCCTGAAGCGATGGCGAGATCGATGGTGCGCTGAGCCCTGATGACAACAGGACGGTCAACCATCTTGCCGTTGACGGCGATGACACCCGAGCCGCGTTTCTCAGCCTCCTTGATGGCGGCGAGAATCTTCTTAGCCTTCTCGATGGCCTTCTCGGTCGGGGCGAACACCTCGTTCACGATCTGGATCTGACGAGGGTTGATGATGGACTTGCCGTCGAATCCGAGAGTCTTGATGAGCTCGACCTCCTTGCGGAATGTCTCCATGTCATCGAGGTTTGAATATACCGTGTCGAGAGCGTCGATCCCTGCGGCCCTGGCGGCCACCACGATGGTCTCGCGGGCATAGAGCAGCTCGGCTCCACCCGGGGTACGCTGGGTCTTGAGGTTGGCGCAGTAGTCCTCGGCTCCGAGGGCGATGCCCATCATCCTCTTCGAGGCCTTGGCGATGGCGAAGGCGTTGCAGATACCCTCGGCGCTTTCGATGGCGGCCATCATGCGGGTTCTGCCAAGGCATCCCAGTTCCTTCTCGACCTTCTCAATCTCCGCCTCCAGCTCGCGGACCTCGTCGGCGGTCTCGGTCTTCGGCATGCGGATCACCTGCACGCCGGCCTTCACGACAGCCTCCACGTCCTTGTGGCCGTAAGGGGTGCTGAGCGGATTGATGCGGACAACCATCTCAGTGTCGCCGTAGTCTATTGATTTAAGAGCGTTGTAAACGAGCAGACGGGCAGCGTCTTTCTCGGCCATTGTCACGGAGTCCTCCAGGTCGAGCATGATCGAGTCCGGCCCGTAGATGAAGGCATCCTGCATCATTCCGGGATTGTTGCCCGGAACGAACATCATTGTTCTTCTTAATCTTTCCATAATCGTAACTGATTATCGGAATAACCCGCGCACCTTCAGTCCCTGGCGCCGCGACTTATTCCTCAACCTAAACTAAGCCCAAACATCTTTTCCTGTGGCGCGCACGGCGGCGGCGGTCACCCTGGCACGGATGGTGCAATCCCTGGCTCCCTTGTCAACCGCCTTGATGTCAGCGTCCTCCAGTCCGAATTCGGTAAGAGTTTCCTCAATGACCTGACGGATCTGTCTGCCGAACTGGGCGGCCACAGAACTGTCCAGGTCGATGTGCAGACCTTTCGTCTCAGCCGGGGCGATCTGGATCATGATGTCACCTGACTCCAGCGTTCCGGCTACAGCGTTCTTTACTTCCATAGCGAAATGTACGATAAAAAAGTCATTAGTGTCCCTGAACCCTCAGGGGCGTGTTAATAATTATGTGTCAATCTCAAACAAAATCAGCCCTCGGCGACTACAATCTTTCACATTATTCGGAATATTCCGAAAAATATATAACCACCGCGACGGGTCGCATCTTGTTCCGCCAAAGGTAGGACACTTTTTTCAGTTGACCAAATTTCCGCCATACATTTTTCGAATATTTCCGCCTTCCACCCGCAAATACCACAGAGTCTACCCTAAGGCGGGACGGAGGATGTCGGCGATGGCGGCGGTTTCGATCAGGAAACCGTCGTGGCCGTAGGGGGTCTCGATCTGGTGGTAACGGGAGCCGGGTATCATCTCGGAGAGGGGACGCATGTCCTCTGGAGGGAACAGTTCGTCGGAAGACATGCAGACAAAGGTGCAGTCGGCCTTGATCTGAGAGAGGGCCTTGGCGACACCTCCTCTGCCACGGCCAACGTTGTTGCTGTCTACCTCGTCACAGACATAGAGATAGGAATAGGCGTCCCAGTCCTTGACGAACTTGGAGGTCTGGTGGCGATAGTAGGATCCCACCTTGCCGGCAAACACGGTGTCGTCGCTGTCCTCGTTCTGCTTGAAAAGGCCTTCCTCGCAGCGGTAGGTCAGCAGCGCGATGGCTCTGGCGGCCTTCAGACCCTCCATGCCGCCCTTAAGGTCACGATGCTCCTTGAAGGTCGGGTCGGCGAGAAGGGCGAGGCGGCTGGCGGCGTTGAATCCTGCGAGCCAGGGGGTCACGCGCGCGCCGGTGGCGATAAAGAATATCTTGCCGAACAGACCGGGACACATCTCGACCCACTCGAAGGACATGAAGCCGCCCATGGATGTTCCGATCAGAATGTCAATCCTTTCTATGCCAAGATGTTGTCTCAGTAGATCAAAGGCACGCACAGTGTCGCGGACGGTCACTTTCGGAAAATCGAAATAGTAGGGCCGGCCGGTCTTCGGGTTCGTGGACGCGGGACCGGACGAGCCGCAGGCTGAGCCTAACACATTGGCACAGATGACGAAATACTTCTGAGTGTCAATCAGTTTGCCGGGGCCGACAAGATTCGGCCACCAGCTGCCTTCCGGGTCGGAATCCGCGGTCAGGGCGTGGCAGAGCCAGACCACCTGCCGGTCACGGGAATATTCAGAAGGCGATGTGTGGTAGACTATCTCCAGATTGTCAATGCTTCCGCCCGACTCGAACCCGAAGGTTCCCTTATGCCTATAGATGTGCCTGATCATTATCTTTAAGTGGTGTGAATGAATATCCTTTCCGCCGTAGTTCCCTGATGAGTCCGGGGAGTTTGTCGTAGAATTTGTCCGTCCTGGACGGATCCGTTCCGAAATGGATCAGCATGATGTGGCCGTTCAGTCCGTCGGGATCCGTCCTTTCATATTCCCGGATCTTGCCGAGAATCTCCTTGCTGCTGAAGTAGCGGCTCATTCCCGGAGTGGTGTAGTCGCCGTTCGTGAGGGTTCCCGGAGTGTAGTTGATCACTTGAAGGCCGAGCTGGCGCGCCCAGGAGGAGATTGTAGCGTTGTAGTGCTCGTAGGGCGGGATGAAATACGGTGCGTCCGTGATGCCGAACTCCCGCAACACCTTATAGCTCTTGAACATGTCCTCCTCAAACTCCTGCCTTGTCACCAGCAGGGAGTCGCGCTTGCCCCACGGGGCGTAGAGAAGGTGGCCGTAGGAGTGGCTTCCGACGTAGTGTCCCTCGGCCACAAGCCTGCGCACCACATCGGGGTACAGCTCGAAGAACTCTCCGGTGAAGAAGAATCCGCCTTTGATGTTGTACTTCCGGAGCGTGGAGATGATCCTGTCCGCCCCGTCGGCCTTGTCAGCCGCCGTGAACACAAAGTCAATGTGCCTGACAGAAGGGTCGGTCCTTATTATTCCGCCATCCCGGTAGATGTTTCTGTCGGGGAGGACGGCGGCGCCGGACACCTTATTCTGAAGTTCCCTACCTTCACGCTGATAGTAGGAGAGAGGGAATGTCAGCGAGGCGGTGCCGTCCATCGTCGGCTCGTTGGTGGAGTAGTCGTGCGTGCTGTCGTGGTAGACCAGGTCGCCCGGCTGGAACTCCTCGTAGTTGACACCGCCGTCGGTGTGGATTCCAAGCAGGCCTCCGAATATGGTCGAGTAGACCGGGCCGTCAACCAGGCCGCCGGTCGTGTTGCCCATCTTGTACTTGATGATGAAAGAATGAGGCTGGGTCGGGAATGTTCCGCCTTTCGGCAGCTCCACGATCATGCTGACACCCCACGGGTTGCAGCCCAGAAGCCAGTCACGCAGAGAGCCTTCCATCTCCTGATAGGTCGTGTCACCGGTCAGCTCACGGTAAAGGATGCACTGGGTAAGCATCGCCGTGGTCAGGTTGTTGGAACACCATATTCCCGGAATGCCGAACATGAACGGATGATCCTTCCCGCGCTCATAGACGCGCTGGATGCCCGAACGCATGTTCCTGATGAATTCCGCCGACACCTTGCCGCCGAAATTCCTCGCTATGCGGTAATGCCCCATATTCATAAAAGGATACCATTGGTAGTGGCGCGCGCTGTCGGCTCCCATCCAAGGGGTCACCGGCTCGCGGCGGGCATATTCAATGGCCTCCGTGCGGTACTTCCCGTCACCGGTGCGGCGGAACATTTCGTAGGCGGCCAACTCCATGTCATCCACCCAGTTGTCCTCCTCGTAGATGTAAGGAGAGACCACCGAGGCGGTCTGGCAGACTCCTGGCTTGGCCACTCCGGCATCGTAGGCGGCCTTCGCCTTCGCACCGATTCTTTCGGCGAACTCCGGGTAGAACGGCCTTAGGATCTCCGCGCCGAGAGCGAAATCGGAGGCGAACTTGCCCGCTGTGCTGGCCACACCGGTAGTCTTGTTCCTGTCCCCTCGACGGCCTCTCTGCTGCGGCTCGCCGGAGCAGTACCAGACCGGTCTGAACCCGCCCTTGCCCCAGCCGTAGTCGGCCTGGTCGTCGCTCGGGACACGCATCCCCACATGGTCACGGTCGTCGGCGATCTGATTGTACATCTCCCCCGGCTCCGGATTCATCTTGTCAAGCCACTTGAGTCCCCAGTAGATCTCGTCCACGATGTCAGGGATCCCGTTGCGTCCAGGAGTTCCGTCCGCAAGATGATTGTCCGAGAACGCCTCCGGGTTGCTCTGGTAAGCGAACATCATCTGGTAGATGGCGTTCGCCGAGGTGGTTGTGTACTGAAGGCAGTCCGACGCGTCGTGCCATCCTCCGGTCACGTCAAGGAACGTGCTGTCCTTCCGGGGATCCGGATGCCCGACGATGATGCCGTCCTTCCGGTGGCAGTTGTCCTTGAAGAACGGATTCCATCCGCAACGCTGCTGACGCATGTAGTTCAGCACGAAATCAGCCGCGCCGTCGTACACACCAGCCCCCACAGGGAAGGTCTCCGAGCGGGTCTCGCCGCCCGAGGACAGCACCTTGATGTAATAAGCGCCGCTGGTCTTCAATCCGCTGAAATCCAGGCGGCAGGTTGTCTTCATGCGCCCCAGGACACCAGTCGGTCTCACGGTGGAGGAACTGAAAGCCACCTCGCCGGTGAAAGCGTCAACCAGCTCAAAACCATTGATCTGCGCAGTCTCATCACTCATGAACACCGCCACTTTCGTCGCTTCAGGAAGGTAGCCGATCTGGTTGACACGGATCCATGATCCGGCAAAAGCCTGGACCGCGGCCAGCGACAGGATCGCCATGGACACTAATCTCTTCATTATCATCGTGGTCTCTTCAAAGAATTACGCTAAGATGTCCCTTATCGTCCGATAAAGAGAAGGCAAAAATAAGAAAATTAGCGGTTTAAAACGTAGAAAATGATTACTTTTGTCCAAATTGCGCCGGACGCGGGAGAACAGGTGTAAGGAATATCCCCGCGGACAACATGGCGGAAAGACAGGACAGTACAATGGAAAGATACAGAATAGGCAACGGCTACGATGTCCATGCCCTGAGAGAAGGACTTCCGATGTGGCTTTGCGGCGTCAGGATCGAGAGCGAGGCCGGATTTGTGGCCCACTCCGACGGCGATGTGGCCATCCACGCACTGTGCGACGCCCTTCTCGGAGCGGCGGCCCTGGGCGACATCGGACTTCACTTCCCGGACAGCGATGACAGATGGAAAGGCATTGACAGCAAGCTGCTTCTGAAGGAGGTGATGAGGATGGTCAGAGCAAAGGGCTACGAACTCGGCAACGCCGACATCACCATCGCCCTTCAGGCTCCCAAACTCCGCCCGCACATAGACTCCATGCGTTCAAAACTCGCGGAAGTCATAGGGACGGACCCCGGCAACATCTCCGTCAAAGCCACCACCACCGAGCGCCTCGGCTTCGTCGGCAGAAAGGAAGGCTGCGAGGTCTGGGCAACCGTAATCATCTGTAAGGCAGCATGAAAAGAATCCTGGCAATAACACTTGCGGCGATCTTCGGCATCGAAGCGAGCGCACAGATCAACTTCCCCCCGACGGAACACTACCTCATCGGGCAGAGCGACATCGACAGGGCGGAAGCCCTTCTGGACACGCCACTCAAGAAGGCGGTCAAGTACCCTAATCCCAGCAAGGGAGCGCGGTGGTTTCCGGACGCGAGCCTTGGCCTGTTCATGCACTGGGGCATCCACAGCATGCTCGGGGCGCAGCCCTCTTGGGCGATGATCAACCACTACCGCTACAACGGCGGCTACAAATCCAAGGAACTCTACTATGGCCAGGCACTCGGGTTCAACCCGGAATTCCCTGCCGACAAGTACCTTACGGCGGCCAGGGAGGCCGGTTTCAACTACGCCGTACTCACAACCCGCCACCACGACGGCTACTGCCTGTGGCCGTCGAAGTACGGTATCGGCACGAAGCAGTTCATGGGAGGACGCGACCTCATAAAGGAATATGTGGAAGCCTGCCGCCGGGCCGGTCTCAGGGTGGGACTCTACTACTCTCCTCGTGACTGGCTGTACCCCGGCACCTACGACGAGAGACACTTCGACGCCAACACCAGAAGCCAGGTGGAAGGCATCAAGGATCCTGTCCTCAGGGAGAAGGAATATGTCAGGATGCTCGGTTACGTGATGGCCCAGATCGAGGAACTGCTGACAAACTACGGCAAGATAGACATCCTCTGGCTGGACGGTATGGACATGATCGGTGTCACGGATCACCACAACGACAAGATTTACGCATGGATCCGCTCGCTCCAGCCCGACATCGTCGTCAACGACAGATGGCACAACATCGTGGATCCGGACAACCCGGATGGCACCAGTGTGCGGGTCGGGGACTTCACCACGCCTTTCGAGTGCCAGAAACCGACATATTCACCGTCGGAATGGTGGGAGCATTGCCACATCTGGACCTGCGGAGGAGGAGGCTGGGGCTACGACAAGACCGGCACCTTCCGTCCGATGAGCTGGTTTTTTGACGAATATGTCGCCTCGCGGTCCTTGGGCGGCAATTTCCTGCCGAACGCCAGTCCCGACGGCAACGGGGAGATGCACCCGAACTTCTACCGCCAGACCGATTCGCTGAAAGCCTGGATGTCCCACAGCGCGGAGTCCCTGAACGGAGCGGGGTCGACTCCCGGCGCGCGCCTCAGCAACGTTCCGCTCACCACAAGGGGGAAGAGAGTCTGGTACGCCCACCTCCTGCCGTCATTCAAAGGCCAGGTCAGCGTCCTCACCAACAAAAAGCCCAAGTCCGTCACCCTCCTGAGAACCGGCGAACCAATCCTTTATGAATATGCCTGCGGAGCCGTCATCTTCAACCTTTCTTCAGCGGACCGCACCAAAACCGACGATGTTGTCAAAATAATTTTCTGAATATGAGTCCTTTATCAGTCATAATCACAGTTCTGGCGTACTTTGCCGTGATGTTCACGGTGTCTTGGATCTCCTCTCGCAACGCTGACAACGCCGGGTTCTTCAACGGAGGGCGCAAGGCGCCTTGGTGGATCGTGGCGATCGCGATGATCGGAGCGCCGATGTCGGGGGTGACCTACGTCTCCGTGCCGGGAATGGTCGGCGTAGGAGGCACGGCAATGGGCTACATGCAGATGGTTCTGGGCTTCTTCGTGGGCTACATCATCATAGCGTTTGTCCTCACGCCCATATTCTTCAAGATGAACATGGTGTCGATCTACCAGTACCTTGACGACCGGTTCGGAGTGTCCTCGCACAAGACCGGAGCGTGGTTCTTCTTCATCTCCAAGATTCTGGGAGCCGCCGTGAGACTGTTCCTCGTCTGTGTGACGCTCCAGCTGATGATCTTCGAACCGCTGGGGCTGCCGTTCGTGCTGAACGTGATCGTCTCCGTGGGGATCGTGCTGGTCTACACGTTCAGGGGCGGGGTGAAGTCCGTGATCTGGACGGACACGCTGAAGACCGTGTGCATGATCGTGTCCATCGTGCTGGCTATCGTGTTCATCGCCAAGGATCTGGGGCTGAGCTTCTCCGGCGTGGTGCAGACGGTGCGTGAAAGTGACTGTTCAAAGATGTTCTTCTTCGACGACGTGAACCATCCTGAATATTTCTGGAAACAGTTCCTGGCAGGCGTGTTCACCGTGATAGCGATGACCGGTCTGGACCAGGACATGATGCAGCGGACGCTGAGCAGCCGCAACGCCAAAGATTCACAGAAGAACCTCATTACCAGTGGCTTGCTTCAGGTTCCGGTAATATTACTGTTCCTTTGTCTCGGTGTGCTGCTGTACGTGTTCGCCGGGCAGAAGGGCATCCAGGAAGTCGGTGACACACTGTTCCCTGCCGTGGCCACGGGGGGCTATCTGCCCGCCATCGTAGGTGTTCTGTTCATCATCGGACTTGTGTCCTGCGCCTTCGCCGCCGGCGGTTCCGCGCTGACGGCGCTGACAACCTCGTTCACCGTTGACATAATCGGCACCAAGGGCAAGAGCGAGGAGCAGGTGAAGGCCACAAGGCAGAAAGTGCATCTGCTGATGGCCCTGCTGATGGGAATCGTGATTTTCGTCTTCTATCTTCTGAACACGAAATCGGCCATTGACGCGGTCTACAAGCTGGCGAGCTACACCTACGGGCCGATCCTGGGAATGTTCGCTTTCGGAATATTCACGAAAAGAAAGGTGCGCGACAGATGGGTGCCGCTGGTGGCGGTCATCGCGCCGGTTCTCTGCCTCATCCTCCAAAGCAATTCCGAGCGCTGGTTCGGAGGCTACAAATTCAGCTATGAGTTGCTTCTTTTCAACGCTTTGTTCACGTTTTTGGGACTTTGTCTATTAATTCGGCGAAAAAAGTCGAATTAATTTTGCCAATTCAGGATTAATCTCTATTTTTGCAGTCCAGTTGCGAAGACAGGCGCAACACATCATTGAGATATGGTGTAATGGTAGCACTACAGATTCTGGCTCTGTCAGTGAGGGTTCGAATCCTTCTATCTCAACTAAAAATCCGGCCTCGGCCGTTTTTTTATGGCTTTTGCCAGGAATGGCGGGGTAGCTCAGCTGGTTAGAGCGTCGGATTCATAATCCGGAGGTCGTGGGATCATGCCCCACTCCCGCTACGCAACATTAAGAAACTAATTAAGACGATAATGGCGAACGCATTTCACTATTCCATCGGAAGGAAGTTCATCCAGGCTGTCAGCGGAGCATTTCTCATAATCTTCCTGCTGCTTCATGTAACTATCAACCTGTTCTCCGTCATTGACTCTTTCACAGGCAATTACAACGGGCTTGACGGTCTTTTCCAGAAAGGCTGCGACTTTATGGCGCTCCCGATTGTCACCATCATGGTTCCTGTTCTTGCCGCCGGTTTCATCATCCACATCATCTACGGATGCTGGCTCACATGGCAGAACGTAAAGGCCCGCGGCGGCTACAAGCGCTACGAGGCCTCAGGCGTAGCCGCTGCCGACTCCTGGTCAGCAAAGAACATGTTCGTACTCGGTATCATCATTCTCGGTATCCTTGCTTTCCATCTTACCCACTTCTGGGCTAAGATGCAGCTCGCCATGTTCACCGGCGCCGAGGAGGGCAACCCTTACGAACTTCTCAACCTCACTTTCGGACGATGGTGGGTGCTGGCATTGTACCTCGCCTGGTTCGTGGCTGTATGGTTCCACCTTTGCCACGGCTTCTGGAGCATGTTCCAGACAGTTGGCTGGAACAACCAGACCTGGTTCAAGAGACTGAAAGTGATCGGCATCGTGGTCGCCACGCTGATCTTCCTTGGCTTTGCGGCTGTTGGTATCAACGCATTCCTTCAGGCAAACGCTTTGATCTAGTCAAGGACATAATGAAATTTCAAGGGTGACCGGATGATGGTCGCCCTTTTTTGTGTTACTTCCACAGGCCGCCAAGCCTGTCTAAGAGACCATATAAAAAGACAACTTGATTTACAAATAATAGTATCATTCAAAAACGAACAACAATGAGACAGAAAAAATTCTTGCTCCCTGAGAGCGAAATCCCGACAGCATGGTTCAACATGCAGGCAGTCATGCCCAACAAGCCTATGCCAATCCTCAATCCGGCCACACACGAGGCCTTGAAGCCCGAGGATCTCTACCCGATCTTCTGCAAGGCCTGCGCCGACCAGGAACTCAACACAACTGACGAGTGGATCCCGATCCCCGAGCCGGTACGCGAGCAGTACGCCGGCTACAGATGCACTCCGCTTGTGAGAGCCTACGATCTTGAGGCCGCCCTCGGCACTCCTGCCCACATCTATTTCAAGAATGAGAGCGTCTCCCCTGCCGGCTCCCACAAACTGAACTCCGCCTTGGCCCAGGCCTACTACGCCAAGGAGCAGGGCATCACCAACATCACCACCGAGACCGGTGCCGGCCAGTGGGGCGGCGCGCTCTCCTATGCCACCAAGAAGTTCGGCATCGAATGCGCCGTCTACATGGTCAAGGTCAGCTACCAGCAGAAGCCTTACAGAAGGTCGATCATGCAGACTTTCGGAGCAGCCATAACTCCTTCACCGTCAATGTCCACCAGAGCGGGCAAAGACATCATCACCGCCAATCCCAACGACCAGGGATCACTTGGATGCGCGATCTCCGAGGCCATCGAACTTGCCGTAAGCACCCCGAACTGCAAGTATGCCCTCGGCTCCGTCCTCAACCATGTCTGCCTGCATCAGACCGTCATCGGCCTGGAGGCGGAGAAGCAGATGGAGATGACCGGGGAATATCCTGACATCGTGGTGGCCTGCTTCGGCGGCGGCTCCAACTTCAGCGGCATCGCCTACCCTTTCATGAGGCATAATATTCAGGAAGGGAAGAAGACCCGCTTCATCGCCGCGGAACCATATTCCTGCCCGAAACTCACAAGAGGCAAGTTTGAATATGACTTCGGCGACGAGGCCGGCATGACTCCGCTGCTTCCGATGTACACCCTCGGCCACGATTTCAAGCCGGCAACCATCCATGCCGGCGGCCTTCGCTACCACGGAGCGGGTGTGATCCTGTCCCAGCTGATGAAGGACGGCTACATGGAAGCTGTTGACATCGAGCAGCTTGATGCCTTCAAGGCCGGAATCCTCTTCGCCCAGACCGAGGGCATAATCCCTGCACCGGAATCCTGCCACGCCATCGCCGCCACAGTGAACGAAGCCCTCAAGTGCAAGGAAACCGGCGAGAAGAAGACCATCCTCTTCAACCTGTCCGGACACGGTTTCGTGGACATGAGCTCCTACGACCAGTACCTCTCCGGCGAGATGCAGAACTTCCACGTCTCCGACGCCGAACTCGCCAAGTACATCAAATCCGCCGACGCGCTGAACAAGTAATCACACAGTCCAAAGATAAAGCCCAGAGGGCCTCTAACCCGGATTTTGCTCGTAAGAAATTCAGGTTAGAGGCTCTACGGATTTTTGCGGCTCCTGGACTTTATTCTTTTCTAGTTCTGAAAAACAATGCGTAAAATTTCCAACTGAAAGGTGCTTTCGCTATCTTTGTAGTATTCAATCCTCTCTCTTCGCTTTTGCGTCAAGAGACGGTGAGGGAGAAACAAGAACTATATGGACATCAAGGAAGAAGATAAGATCATACAGGAGGTCACCAGACAGGAGTACAAGGAGGGCTTCGTCACCGAGGTCGGACAGGACTTCATCCCAAAGGGACTGAACGAGGACATCATCCGCACGATCTCACGGCTTAAGGAAGAGCCGGAATGGATGCTGGAGTTCCGTCTGAACGCTTTCCGCAAATGGCAGAGCATGGAGATGCCGCAGTGGGGGCATTTGGACATGCCGGAGATCGATTTTCAAGACATTATCTACTATGCCGCTCCGAAGAAGAACGTGGACAGGCCGAAAGAGATAGACCCGAAACTGGAGGAGACATTCGAGAAGCTGGGCATTCCGGTGCGTGAGCGCGAGGCTCTGGCCGGAGTGGTGGCCGTGGATGCTGTCTTCGACTCGGTCTCCGTGGCCACGACCTTCAGAGCCTCGCTGGCGGAGAAAGGAATCATATTCTGTAGTTTCTCGGAGGCTGTCAAGGAGCATCCGGATCTGGTGAGGAAGTACCTCGCCTCCGTCGTTCCGGTCGGAGACAATTTCTTCGCGGCACTCAACTCGGCGGTCTTCAGCGACGGTAGTTTCTGCTATATTCCCAAAGGGGTCAAGTGCCCGATGGAGCTTTCTAGCTATTTCAGGATCAACGCCGCCGGCACGGGACAGTTCGAAAGGACGCTCATCGTGGCGGACGAGGGTTCGCAGCTGAGCTACATGGAGGGCTGCACGGCTCCGATGCGCGACGAGAACCAGCTGCACGCCGCTGTGGTTGAGATCGTGGTCGAGAAGGACGCCGATGTGAAATACTCAACGGTGCAGAACTGGTACCCCGGCGATGCCCAAGGACGCGGCGGCATCCTTAACCTCGTGACTAAGAGAGGAATATGCAAGGGCAGCGGTTCGCACCTGAGCTGGACTCAAGTCGAGACCGGCTCGGCGATCACTTGGAAGTACCCTTCGACGATCCTGAAGGGCGACTACTCCTCGTCGGAGTTCTACTCCGTGGCCGTGACGAACAACTACCAGCAGGCGGACACCGGCACGAAGATGATCCATCTCGGACGCGGCACCAGAAGCCGGATCGTAAGTAAGGGAATATCAGCGGGTCACAGTCAGAACAGCTACCGCGGTCTCGTCCGGATGAACGCCGGGGCGACCGGGGCGCGGAACTTCTCGCAGTGCGACAGCCTTCTGATCGGCTCGCAGTGCGGGGCGCACACGTTCCCGGACATCCAGAGCGCGAATCCCACGGCGATCGTGGAGCATGAGGCCACGACCTCGAAGATCAGCGACGAGCAGCTCTTCTACTGCAACCAGAGGGGACTCGGCCCGGAGGACGCTGTCGGTCTGATTGTCAACGGCTACGCCCACGAGGTGCTTTCCCGCCTCCCGATGGAGTTCGCCGTCGAGGCCACCAAACTGCTTCAGGTCTCCCTCGAAGGATCGGTAGGTTAATGAATATATTCACGAATGAATTATGGGATTCTTTGACATAGAAAACATTGCGTTCACGTTAGGCGGAACGGGAGTGAGCTTCCTGGAGCTGCTCGGTGTCATCGCGGGACTTACCTGCGTGGTGATGGCCGGGCGCAACAACAAGTACAACTTCTGGGTCGGCTACCTGTACAACATCCTGTTGTTCACGCTGTTCTGGCAGAGGCATCTGTACTCGGCCATGCTTCTCCAGCCGATAGCCTTCGGCATCAACGCCTTCGGACACTGGAGGTGGACTCATCCGAGACCTTCCGAGCAGAGTTCGAAAGACGCTTCCGCCCTGAAAGTGACACGGCTATCGATGCGGGACTGGTGTGCGGCGCTCACCGTCGTGGTGATTGCCGGTGCGATCTGGGGATTCGTGCTCAGCAAATTGGGCACGGCCTGGTTAACGGACATATTCACACCTGATCCAACCCCGTGGCTTGACTCGTACGGCCTGATGCTAACGCTGTTGGCGCAGTTCCTTTCCGCCCAAAAGAAGTGGGACTGCTGGATCGTGTGGCTGGTGGTGAACATCACGAACATCACCCTCTACCTCAGCGCCGGCCTCGTGTTTATGCCGATCGTCAGCGCCCTGTACCTCATAAACGGCATCTGGTCCCTCTGGACTTGGTACCGACTGTACAGAGAGGAGAAATAATTGACAACGAGGAGCTTGGCCTCCACGCAAAATATTAATGACCATGACAGACATATTACTGAAAATAAACGATCTGCACGCCAGTGTCGCAGACAATGAGATCCTCAAGGGCATCAACCTTGAGATCCGCCGCGGCGAGATCCACGCCGTGATGGGTCCGAACGGAGCCGGCAAAAGCACCCTGTCCTCTGTCCTGACCGGAAAGCCGAACTACGAGGTCACTTCCGGCACGATAGAGTTCGACGGCAAGGATCTGCTGACGATGAAGCCGGAGGAAAGAGCCTGGGCCGGACTGTTCATGTCCTTCCAGTACCCTATCGAGATCCCCGGAGTCTCCATCACGAACTTCATGAAGACCGCAATCAACTCCAAGCTCAAGGCCCAAGGCAAGGAGCCGATGAAAGCCGGTGATTTTCTGAAACTTATGAAGCAGAAGATGGCCTTCGTCCAGATGAAGCCGGAGTTCGCCAAGCGCGAGGTCAATGTCGGTTTCTCCGGCGGAGAGAAAAAGAGGAACGAGATCTTCCAGATGGCGATGCTCGATCCGACCCTCGCGATCCTCGACGAGACGGACAGCGGACTGGATGTGGACGCGCTCAAGATCGTGGCCGACGGAGTGAACTCCCTGCACACCCCGGAAAAGTCGGCGATCGTCATCACCCACTACCAGAAGCTTCTTGAATATGTCAGGCCGGATGTCGTGCATGTCCTGAAGGATGGCCGCATCGTGGCCAGCGGCGGTTACGAACTGATTGACAAGATAGAGAAAAATGGCTTTGAACAGTTCTAAAAACATAGACCACGGCAATTATATTCCTTCGCCCATCGTGCCGGGAATGAAGGTCGCTGACGGTGAGCATATTCGTAAAGTCTTTGTGCTCGGTTCAGCAGACGCTGCCGTTGGAGTCGCTGTTTCCCCGGTCACCAGGTTTGTCGAAGCGACTGATCCTTATGGTATTCCGTCCAACATCGAGGTGGGGGCCGACGCGGCGCTGGATCTTACGGTGGTAGTGCTGCCGGGAGTCTCGGCAAGGATTCCGCTGACGATTGACCTGACCGGAGCGCATTCCGAAGTCAGGCTTTCTGGAATATACCTTTGCTCCGGCCACGACGAGGTGACGTTCGACATCACGATGCATCACCGCACTGGCGATTGCTGTTCCCGACAGATTTTCAACGGGTTGGCTGCCGGTGAAGCCAAATGCGGATTCTTCGGCAAGATCGTAATCGCGCCGGACGCCCAGAGAACCGAGGCGTTCCAGGAGAACCACAACATACTGCTTTCGGATTCGGCAAGAGTCAACACCAAGCCCCGGCTGGAGATCTACGCCGATGATGTGAAGTGCTCGCACGGAGCCACGGTCGGCAAACTGAACGAGGACGAGCAGTTCTACATGCGCTCCAGAGGCATCCCCGAGGATGAGGCCAAAGTGCTTCAGATGATCTCCTTCGTGGCTCCTGTCCTGGAAGCCGTCCCGGAAGAGTCCAGTGACGGAAGTCCGTGCCGGTCAGCCGTTGCCGGCCAGGTCGAGAACGCCATCCGCAGCTTCGCTTAGTAATCATTAAAAAACAACTTGAACTTATTTTTTAACGCTTACTTAAAGACCATGATTGTCAAGACGAATGTCAAGCTGAATCTGGGGCTGAGTGTCCTGCGGAAGCGTGCTGATGGGTTCCACGACATCGAGACGCTGTTCGTGCCGTGCTTTGATTTCGGGGACACGCTTGAGATCATCGCCGGCGACGACTACAGCCGCACCTCGGCGGCGCTTTTCGCTGAATATGGAGGTCAGGACGGGTGCGTCGGCAAGTTCTGCGACCAGAAGGAGAACGAAGTAGATCTGGCACAGGGAATATCCGAGGACGGAAAGTTGATGATCACGATCGCCCGCAAGGAGGGTGTGGACTGGAATCCGATGAAAGATTTGTGCGCCAAGGCGTACAATGTTCTTGCTCAGGATTTTGACCTGCCGCCTGTCAAGATATTCCTAGAAAAGAACGCTCCTGTCGGGGCCGGCCTCGGCGGCGGATCGGCGGACGCGGCATTCACCCTCAAGGCTCTGAACGAACTTTGCGGACTCGGGCTTTCCGGGCAAAGGCTTTCTGAATATGCCTCCAGACTTGGCAGCGACTGTGCCTTCTTCATTTTCAACCGTCCGATGATCGGCTCAGGAAGAGGAGAAGTGCTTGAGCCTTACGACATTGATCTCTCAGAGTACGAGATAAAGGTGTTGATTCCGGAAGGTGTTTCGGTCTCCACCGCAGAGGCCTACAAAGGGATCGTTCCTCGGGAAACGCGCCGCGACGGATCCGGCGAGCAGGACTCAACTGAGCCGCAAGAGCGTTGCGACGGATCCGGCGAGCAGGCCTCAACTGGATCACCAGAGCGCTGCGACAGGTTCAGCGAGCAGCCTGGCAATCCAGTGGTTAGTCATCGCTCACCAACCGGACTTGGCAAGCCGGCTGAGACAACAGGCCTGAAATCTGTGCTGGCAAAACCAGTCTCCGAATGGAAAGACCTGCTGGTCAACGACTTCGAGGCCACAGTCTTCAAAACACACCCCGAGCTGGCCGCCATCAAGCAGTCCCTCTACGACTCCGGCGCCACCTACGCCTCCATGTCCGGCTCCGGCTCCGCCCTCTTCGCCCTCTACAAGAAATAACCGTGAGCAAAAGCACCGCTCCCGCGCACCAGAGACAGCCCACGACCAGCCTCGTGAGCAAAAGCGCCGCTCCCGCGCACCAAAGACAGCCCACGACCAGCCTCGTGAGCAAAAGCGCCGCTCCCGCGCACCAGAGACGCTGATTTTGGGTGTTTGAAATACTCTTCGTGGAGAAAAACCACAAACAAAATCAAAAGGGACTCTTGGCTCAATGCCGTTCCGAGAATTCGCAGCCACAGAAGGTCTGGTTGTACATTTCCCATTCCTTGATCAGGGCGCAGCGCCGTTCCTGAAGACCGCCGCGGCGCCAGTTCTGGTTCCACCACAAGACCTCATGGCGGACGGACGGATGGGTTTCTGCGTTTGTCTCCGCCCCATGACCAATGGCGCATCCATCACCACCGGTACCGTTCACCCGATCGCAGGCCCAGCGACCGGCGGCGTCAACCTGGGCGAGATCCTTCCACCGGGACGAGGCCAGGGTGGTTGTCAGCATACGATAGCCGTTGGAAGAGGCATAGCGTGCGGCACGGAGGAGACGGAACTTGAAACACTCAAGGCAACGGGGACCGCGCTCCGGCATGTCGGCGATTCGGGCGACCGGACAATCATCAGCGGCCACACCCGTCTCCAACCGGCTGACAAAGGCCAGCCAGGCCGCGTGATCATATTCATCATCAATGGTTTCCAGACCGTGGGCGGCGGCATAGCGGCGCAACTCGTCGCGGCGGATCTCATATTCACGGAAAGGAACTATGTTGGAGTTGCTGAAGAATATTCCCGGACGCAGCCCTTCGCCGACCATCCACTCGATGATGGCGGTCGAGCAAGGCGCGCAGCAGCAATGCAGCAGGATGCGCTCCCCCGAAAGGTCGCACCCTCCCGGCAGCTCCGGAACAAATCCCCTTTTATGAATATTCCCGTTCGGCATTTCTGTAACAAACATAACGATTTTTCTTGAGAAACAGAAGTTTCAGACGAGGCTGTTAAAAAACTGTTAATCAAATGATTGACCCAAGCATCCTCTACTGAAAACAAGGGGAAAGCACTACATCAAGACGTTGCTAACCAACGAATTACCTGCCACAAGATTTTCCCGGTTCACAAATTCGCAACCAAAATCCGATTTTGTCGTAAGAACTTTTAATGCTAACTTTAACGGAAAGAGAGACAGACCGGTTATCGGCCGGCCTCCAGATAGAACCGGACTTTACGTACCGGATTGCCACCGACAATCAGAAAGTTGATTGGAAAACCATTGACAAAACAGAAAGGCTAAAAGAGCTATGATCGAAAAGGACGAGAGATTCACATTGGCGGAGAGATATGTGGAAGAGACGGGGGTCTCCGTGTTCCTGACAGGCAAGGCGGGGACGGGAAAGACAACGTTCCTTAAAGAGATTGTGCGGCAGACCTCCAAACGGTTCGCCGTCGTGGCTCCCACAGGAGTTGCGGCCATCAACGCCGGCGGAGTGACAATCCATTCATTCTTCCAATTGCCCCTTTGCCCGTATCTCCCTGATGTCAAAGAGCTTGTCACAGAGTATCAGATGCCGGAGCGGATGCGCTCCCTGCGGAAGGAAAGGGTGAGGATCCTGCGGACTCTCGACCTGCTGATCATCGATGAGATCTCGATGGTGAGAGCCGACATTCTGGACGCGATCGATGACACGCTCAAGCGTTACCGGCGCAACGACCGTCCGTTCGGAGGGGTGCAACTCCTGATGATCGGGGACATCCAGCAGCTTCCGCCGGTGGTCAAAGAATCGGAAAGACCGTACATGGAGCAAGTATATTCATCACCTTTCTTCTTCAATTCCAAGGTGTTGCAAAGGTTGTCGTTCGTAACGGTCGAGCTTGAGAAGGTTCACCGGCAGAGTGACAGGCTATTCCTTGACATACTGAATGAGGTTCGCTCCGGGATGCCGGGCGACGCGGCCTTGAACGAATTGAACAAGAGGCTCTTCCCCGGCTTCGTGCCACCGGAGGACGAGCGCTGGATCCGCCTCACCACCCACAACGCCCAGGCGGACTCCGTAAATGAGGCGAAGATGAACGCGCTGGAGACCGAGGAGGCGACATTCGAGGCACAGATCGAGGGAATATTCCCGGAAAATGCCTACCCCGCCGAAACCAGGCTGCGTCTACGGGAAGGCGCGCAGGTGATGTTCGTGCGCAACGACACTTCCGGCGAGGCGCGCTACTACAACGGAAAGATCGCGACAGTGAAGAAAGTCAAGCCGGCGCTGATCGTGGAGGACGAGAGCGGCGAAAGCATCGAGGTCAACACGGAAAGATGGGAGAACATCCGCTACGGCCTCAACGAGGAAAGCGGTGAGATAGAGGGAATTGTGGAAGGCACTTTCGAGCAGGTTCCTTTGCGTCCGGCGTGGGCGGTGACGATCCACAAGAGTCAGGGACTGACCTTCGACCAAGTCATCATCGACGCGGGCGCGGCATTCTCGTTCGGCCAGGTCTACGTCGCCCTCTCCCGCTGCCGCACCCTCGAAGGCATCATCCTGACCACCCCGATCACACGGCGCTGCACCTTCACCAGCGATGAGGTCTCGACGTTCGAAAGCAGCCGCGAGCCGGCGGAAGAGGCGCGGCTCAAACTCCCCGCCATGGCCAATGAATATTTCACCTCAACCTTGTGCGATGCCTTTGATCTTCAACGCCTTCGCTATCTCTACAACAGGGTTAACCGAATATACCAGGTCAACCTTTCGAACCTTTACCCCAACCAGGCTGGCAGGTTCAACACAGTAGGTGCGGGCAATGCCGCCCAAGTAGGCGGAATGTTCGACAGCTCCGATGGCTCCGGCAAAAGCGCCCCGCAGCCCTTCGAGGGAATACGATCCCTCAGCGACACGGCGCAGAAATTCCAGAAGCAGCTCCGCTACATCACCTCGACAATCCATAGCGGCACGGCGGAAGAGTTCCCTCTCCTGCGGGAGCGCGTCACCAAGGCCTGCGAATATTTCACCACACAATTCCGTCCTTTGGCCTCGTTCGCCGCTCCGCTGACTCTTGTAGAGATTGACGACAAAGAGGTCAGGAAAGCCTTCAAGGCCGCCTCCGAGGAATTTCTGGCAGAGCTTAGATTCCGGATGACCCTCTACGAGACTATCCTGTCGGAAGGCTTCAGCACGAAAGCATACCATAAGTTAAAGACGGACAACGAGTTGTCGGATGCCAGATCGTTAAAGGCATTGGTCAGGTCGCTGATTTCCACACCTGAGAAGGCTTCGGCATCCAAGGAGTCGATTCAGCAAGCTCAACGCCCAGACGCGGTTGGTGAGCCTGTCGAACCGTCGGCCCTTCGACAGGTTCGGGAACCGGATGGAGAATCGGCCACCTACACCGGCAGCATCCATCCTGAACTGGCCCAGGCCCTTGTGGACTGGCGGCGTGAAAAATACCAGAAAGACAACGTCCCCGCCTTCATGATCCTCCACCAGAAAACCCTTCTGGCCATAGCCGACCTCGCCCCCACAACCAAAGAGGAACTCCTCAGCGTCAAAGGCTTCGGCAAGTCAAAGTGCGAAAAATACGGCGAAGAAATCCTGGAGATCATCCGAACGGCCATGAACAATCCCGGCAGTTAGCGGCTTACCGTTTTGTGTCCAATCCCGCAGCCAGTGGGCTACATTATTGTATTCGATAATTCCCGAACAATCCCCGCAGCACCGCTAGGCGACATTCTAAGGCCGTTTCGTAGCCCGAGAGTGTTCCGCGGCACTATTGGGCGACGTTCCGAGCCGAAACCGTCGCCGAAGATGGCTTGCCGCACACTCAAAGCTTGCGGTAATCAAGAATAGGCATCTTCCGAAGAAGTCAGGCAAACACGTTGCTATTCAACAAAGAGGAGAGCCGCGGGGAAGTCCTTGGCGTTGAGATCGCCGGGAACCTGCCACTTGAGGGCGAAACTCTCGCCACCGTAGCCTTCGAAGTAACGGATGCGGTACTTGTGAAAGCCTTTCTGAAGGAATATGCTGCCGGAGGCCACGGTGTAACCTGTACGGACATTGTTGTCACAAGCCAGGACTCCGTCGATGTAGAGATCCGAACCGTCGTTTGTCAGCAGAGTGAACGTGTACAAGCCATTTTGCTCAATCTTCATAACACCTTCGAACACATAGCCGAAATAGTCTTTTCCTTCGCCCTCGGAAATATTCAAATCCCCCTTCTGTCCACTAAGCGTGACCTTTTCCAACTTGTCGATCTCCTCGGTTGACGACATGTCGGCTCCCTCGAAGTACTTGAAATTGACACCTTGCCTACGCGCCTTGGCCTTTACGGCAGCGGCATAAGGAATATTCCTTTCATAGACTCCGCTTACGCTGCCGCCTCTCTTGCAGATCGCCTTGACGCGGGCTCCTCCTGCCAGCACCACCGGGTTGCCGTCATAGCAGGTCGATTGTTCGGTCGGCTCGCTTCCGTCCAAGGTGTAGTAAATCGTCCCGATGCTCGGGGCAAAACGGAAACTGATGCCGTCATCATCGATGGCCAGACTCTCCTCCTTAAGGTACGGAGCCGCTATTTCCCCCGCCTCCAGCAGGA
>ULIX01009477.1_pt1 | contig 23509 bp, 11 predicted proteins | sample 1950721 | NCBI WGS metagenome assembly ULIX01 (sample SAMEA4835459, study PRJEB28245) | human gut metagenome | biome: gut microbiome; material: fecal sample | place: Denmark | collected 2008
ATATACCTGTTCTCGACACTGAATCCTCCGATGTCCTGGGTCCAGAACGGAATGCCGCTGATGGAGAAGTTCAGTCCGGCGCTGATCTGTGCCTTCATGTCTTCCCATCTGGTTCCGATGTCACCGCTCCAAGATGCTGTAGAATATCTCTGAAGCCCTGCAAATCCGTTTCTGGTGAGCAGGAACACTCTCTGGTCAGGCGCTTCGGAGCGCTGCCCTTCGTAGATGGCCTGGGCATTCATAAGTGCATAGGCATTGAAGTACTCAGTAGAGGTGCCGAGCGCGGTCGGTCCGCAAAGTGCCTTGCGATAGTCCATGTCGGTGCAGTCGTGGATGTTCGGCTCGCTTGCATCCATCCACCAAGCGTCTATTCCAAGTCCGAACAGGTGCTCTTTCATCTGTTTCCAGAACAGTTTCCTGGCACCTTCCGCATAGGCATCGTAAAATGACTGCTGATATCCGAGCCAGTCCTCCACGCTGTCGGTTATCGCGCGGCGGTAAATCCATCCGTGTTCGTCAAGCTCCTTGAAATGTTCGGTATTGGCATAGAATTTCGGCCATACGGAAATCATGAAGCGTCCACCCATGGCATGGAGCGTGTCCAGCATCCCTTTCGGATCCGGATATCTGCTGCGGTCGAACTCATGGCTGCCCCACTGGTCGTCCTCCCAATACCTCCAGTCCTGCACGATGTTGTCCACCGGAATACCTTTCTCCCTCATTTCTGCCAATGTGCCGAGTATATCCTCCTGCGAAGCATAGCGCTCGCGGCTCTGCCAGTAGCCCATTGCCCATTTCGGCATTATCTGGGCCTTTCCGGTGATGGTGCGGTAGCCGCTGATTACTTCGTCAATGCTGTCTCCGGCAATGACATAATAGTCGATCTGTCTCTGCATCTCGCCCCACCAGTTCATCCTCTGCTGCACGTCCTCAGGAACAGGGCTCAGCACCCTCAGTCCGCAGTAGGATACATCTCCGTCAGGCTTCCATTCTATTCTGAGAGGTATGCGTTTTCCTGCCTCAAGTCTTGTCTCGAATTTCCTTCCGTTAGGGTTCCATGCTGTGCGCCATATCTCTGGAGTCATCGGCTTTCCGTCGATAAAGGCCCTGGTGTAGCCGGCGTAATATATATAGAAATGGTAAAGTCCTGTTTCTGAAGGCTCTATCTCGCCCTCGAACACTACAGAAGAGCCGTTGAACCTGAAATCAGGAGCGTTGCGGACTTTCCCGCAGTCCGGAGTCTCCAGGAATTCCTGGGCCAATGCGGTTTCTCTTCTTGTCAATGTGCTGCCGTCGGCTGCCGTGTAAGTCCCGGTAATCGCGCCTTCCTCTCCGTTCTTGTCGTAGAGCCTGAACACATTGCCGATCTGCTCATAGTCTCTCGGGTCGCCCCAGCGGCAGAAACTGTTGCTGTCCCAGAGCAGTCCGTACTTCTTGGATGAAACAATGAAAGGAATGGAGATCTTGGTGTTGTATTGGTACAGCTCCTCGTTCTTGCCCTTGTAGTTCCAGTCGTCTGCCTGATGCTGTCCGAGGCCGTAGAATGCCTCGTCTTCAGGAGAGTCGAAACTCTGGCTGACGGTCCATGCCTTGTCTCCTTCTACCGTAATGGGGGTGAACGAGCGGCAATGCTCTGCAGTCAGTTCTGTCCCGTCAGGACGGAAGAACGAAACCCGGCCGTCCGAGTTGTCCACAACTGCGGTTATTCCAGGGGCCTTGACTGTAGTTACAGAATAGTCTTTTGTTACATTGATCCTGATTTTTCTCTGCGGCTTCAGTGCCATCAGGGATTTTCCGTCGATGAAATCGGCGCCTTCAGGTACGGATGTGACGCGCAGGATATTGTCAGAATAGGCTTCTACTCTGGTCTTTCCTCCCTCGTAGGAGATTGTCACTGAATTGGTTGAACATGCTGTCAATGCGAGCGCGGCGGCTGCGGTGATGGCAGGAATGAGTCTCATGCTGAATGTGGTTTTATGAAGTTCCGCCTGCAAAATTATATCATTCGCATGATTGCCCGCCACAAACCGGCATCATAGACAAAAATCCGTCAAAAAAGTATCAAAAAAAGCTGATATTCCGCTGACGGCTGCTGTAGCCCGTGACTTCAGGAGCCTTACCCTGATGCAGTCGGTCTCCACATTCTCGAATCTCAGAATCCTTTTGTGACCGATGTTGGTGCTTGTGGCGATTTCTGTCCACTCTCCGTTTACCATTGCGTCCACGGCGAATTCTTCCACCCTCTCGCCGACGGTTCTGATGGCCTCGCTCAGGGCGATCCTGTTTATTGTCCGTTTTTCCGGCAGTTTCACCACGATGCTGTCACCCTCATTGATAGGTATGAAGGTGTCTATATCATTGTCCAACAGTTCTTTGTCCGCTTCGGCTCCCTTCAGCAGGTCGTTCCCGTAGGTCTCCCTGATTCTTCTTCCGGTTTCTCTGAGAACCTTCACATCTTCAGCTGCGAAACGTCCGTTCTTGTCCGGCGGGATGTTCAGAAGGAATATGGCGTTGCCTCCGGTGCTGCGCTCGTACATGTCGAAAACGTCGTCAGCGCTGCGGGTCATCTGGTGGGTGTCGTCCCTGTAGAACCAGCCATCGCGTATGGATGTGTTCACTTCTGTCGGCTGGTAGTGGAGCCACCTGCCTTTAATGAGTTCGTCTCTTCCACCCAAGTCATTGGCCATCAAGTCATTGAAATGCGAAAGCGTGTCCGGGTTCTCCATATATGGAATCACGTTCCACTCCGTGGCTCTGGTGCGTCCCTGCTCGTTGCCGCACCATCTGATATCTTCGCGTCCGAAGATGGTGGCCTGCGGGGCCAGGGTGCGTATGAGCTCTTTCCATGCCTTATAATTATAGGTCTGTCCGCCCTTGCGTTTCGGGTGGGCGCCGTCCAGCCACACTTCAGAAATCGGCCCGTATTCGGTAAGGAGCTCGAAAAGCTGGTTCAGATAGTATTCGTTGTAGTCATCCACATTGAAAGTGAACCTTGTCTTGTTCGCGAACGGTCTGCCGGCCACTTCACGCGGAATAGTCCGCAGCGAAGGCTTGCTCCGGTTGCCGTACAGCCCGTCAGGACTCTCTATCTGGTACAGGTCGGCAGGCGAAAGGTATATTCCAAGCTTGAGACCATATTTCCTGCAGGAAAGTGACAGGTCCTTGAGCACATCTCCTTCTCCATTGCGGAATCCGCTGGACATTATTCCGTGTCTGGTATATCTGCTCTGCCACATCACGAATCCGTCATGATGCTTGGCCGTGAAAATCACCATCTTCATACCGGCGTCCTTCATGGCGCTGCACCATTGGTCCGTATCGAGTTCTTTCAGCGCGAACATCTCCGGGGTCTCCATGCCGCTGCCCCACTCCTTTCCGGTAAATGTGTTAGGCCCGAAATGCACGAATGCAATGAATTCATCTTCAAGTGCTTGGAACTGGTTTTCGGAAGGTATGACATTGGCCGCCTTCCTGATTATCTCCTCTTCGCTGTCGCCCTCGACGCATACGGTATTGCAGTATTTCTGTTCCGAGGTCAATGCTGAGGCTCCGCTGCCCTTTTTGCTGCTTTTTGTCGCGAATATGAAGGCCGCTCCTATGATGATAACCGTCGCAACCGCTGTCAATGTCAATGTTTTCTTGCTCATAAGTACCTGGTTCTGTATTATTTCCGCAAAGTTAGCAACCATAAGTCAACCGTCAAAAATTACTTGGAAATCTTGGCAGGTTCCCGTCAATGTCAAGATTGTAGCATTTTATGATAAAATAGTACTTGTTTGACGGCCTATGTGTCAGTAATTTTGCAACGTTGTAATACGGTTTAAAAAGCGTTTAGAAAGCGTTAAGAAAAACAGCTGATTATTTACGATTGAGAACAATAACCAATATATGTTAAATCACACACAGTATGAAAGGTAAACTATTTTCGTGCCTTGTATTGATGTTCCTAAGCATCAGTATGATGGCTCAGAAAGTGCCCGTATCAGGTACCGTGAGCGATCAGACCGGTCCGGTTATCGGCGCCAGTGTTATCGAAAAAGGTACCACCAACGGCACTATGACTGATAATGACGGTCACTTTACCCTTACGGTAAGCAAGGGTGCGGTGATCGAAATATCATCGATCGGCTATAAGACTCAGGAGATTACAGTCGGAGCTCAGACGAACTTCACAGTGACATTGTCAGAGGACAATGAATTCCTCGATGAAGTTGTGGTAGTAGGTTACGGCTCAATGAAGAAGAGCGACCTCGCCGGAGCTTCTGTCTCAATGAAAGAGTCCGACCTGAAAGGCTCCATCATTTCGTCTCTTGACCAGAGCCTTCAGGGACGAGCAGCAGGTGTCACGGCTGTCACCACCTCCGGAGCTCCTGGTTCTTCATCTTCTATCCGCGTCCGCGGTCAGGCGACTATCAATGCCAATGCGGAACCTCTCTACGTCATTGACGGTGTCATCGTCCAGGGCGGCGGAAACACCGGCGCGGATTTCGGTCTCGGAGATGCTCTCGGAAACGGAAAAGTTTCCACGATTTCTCCGCTTTCCACCATCAACCCTGCCGATATCGTCAGCATGGAAATCCTTAAGGATGCCTCTGCTACAGCGATTTACGGTGCGCAGGGAGCGAACGGCGTAGTCCTCATCACCACCAAGCACGGCAAGTCCGGTGAGGCCAAGTTCTCATATGACGGTATGGTGGCAATGTCCCGTCAGGCTGTCAGACTCAATATGATGAACCTGCGCGAATACGCACAGTATTATAATGAGATGATAGAGGAAGGTGACATCAATGAGACCAACCCTTACTATGCCACACCTTCTCTCCTCGGAAAAGGTACCAACTGGCAGGACGAGATCTTCCGCACAGCCTGGCAGCATCAGCACCAGTTGAGCGCCCAGGGCGGTTCTGACAAGGTGCAGTACTATGTTTCAGGTTCCTATATGGACCAGCAGGGTACCATCATCGGTTCCAACTTCAACCGTTTCTCTGTCAGGACCAATCTTGATGCTCAGCTCAAGAAATGGCTCAAGCTCGGAGTGAACGCTACCTATGCCATTACCAATGACAACCTGAAGCTCGCTGACTCCAACCAGGGCCTGATCTATTACTCCCTCACCACCATTCCGGACATCCCGGTCTATGACGTGAACGGAAACTACTCTTCCACTATCCGTGAGGGCTACACCTCACCTAACCCTGTCGCACTTGCGATGATGGATGAGATTCTCCTCAAGAGAAAGAAACTCAGCGGAAACATCTACGCCGAACTTACTCCTATAAAACATATAACATGGAGAACAGAGCTCGGTTTCGATATGGGAGAATCCGATGCCAACAGATACAAGCCGATGATCGACCTCGGCGGCTGGGTACGCAGCCAGAACTCCATCAGCTATCAGAAGAACAGCAACTATTTCTGGCAGCTCAAGAACTATCTTACTTATGCCAACCAGTGGGGCAAGCATTCCGTTACGGCGATGGTTGGTCAGGAGTGCTGGGAGTCCAGATGGAACTACCTGAGCGGCAGCAACACCGACCTCCCTTCAGACGAGGTTCACAATGTGGCTCTCGCTACCGGAACTCCTTCGATCTCTTCAGGATTCGGTTCATCCGCCATGGCATCTTTCTTCACCCGTGAAACTTACAACTACGGTGACAGATACCTCGGAACCTACACCTACCGTTATGACGGTTCGTCCAACTTCGGACCTAAGAACCGCTGGGCAGGCTTCCATTCAGTGGCATTGGCCTGGAGATTCTCCAACGAGAAATTCTTCGAGCCTGTGAAGAAAGTCATTGACAACGGCAAGCTCCGTCTCGGCTGGGGACAGACAGGTAACTCCAGCATCGGTTCCTACGCTTGGGGCGCGGCCATTACCCGTATGCCTTCCGCACTCGGTATGGGCTTCCGTCCGTCCAACATCCCTAACACTTCCATCAGATGGGAGAGCCAGGAACAGTACAATGTCGGACTCGACCTCGGTTTCTTCAACGGAAGGTTGAATCTCACGGTAGATGCCTATTACAAGAGATCTGATGATATGCTCATGTCAATGCAGCTCCCGTCCTATATGGGAACACAGGGCAACGTCTCATCCAAGCTCCAGGCTCCTAAGGGCAACTACGGAAGCATCGAGAACAAGGGTCTTGAAATCACATTGGATGCCCATCCGGTACAGCTCAAGAACTTCAGCTGGGACAGCAACTTCCAGATTTCCTTCAACAAGAACAAACTCCTCAGCCTTTCCGATACAGAAAATGCTACACTCGTAGGTTACGGCCAGTGGGGTGATGTGGTCTGCGTTTCCGAAATCGGCAAACCTCTCTACAACTTCTACGGCTACAAGGTCGAGGGTGTATATAAGGACCTGGATGATATCCAGAACTCTGCGAAACCTGCAAAATATCCGTCTGACGGTGTGTTCAGCCGCGGAAATACAGTGTGGGTAGGAGACATCAAATACAAGGATGTGGATGAAAACGGTATCATCGACGAGCGCGACCGTACAGATCTCGGTTCTCCGCTTCCTAAGTTCACCTTCGGATGGACCAACACCTTCAGATACAGAAACCTCGACCTGAGCATCTTCCTCAACGGTTCTTACGGCAACAAGGTGATGAACTACAACTCATTGACATTGACCCACATGAACAGCACCTGGACAAACCAGCTGCAGAGCGTGGTTTCCAAGAGAGCGAGACTCGAGCCTATCGACCCGACCATCGTGTATGCTGACGGAAGCAAGTGGTTCGACCATATCGACAATGTGAGAGTGAAGAACCCGGGAACAAAGATTCCTCATACTTCCATCAATGACCCTAACGACAACGACCGCATCAGCGACCGCTATGTCGAGGACGGCTCATTCCTCAGAATCAAGAACATCACTCTCGGATACACCTTCCCGAAGGCTCTTCTGAACAAGGCGAAAATAGAGAATCTCCGTGTTTATGTGAACATCCAGAATCTCTACACCTTCACCAAGTACACCGGCTATGACCCTGAGGTCGGCGCAAGTACACAGGATTCTACCGGTCTTACTTATGGCCTGGACAACGGTCGTTATCCGTCTCCGGCTATGTACTCATTCGGTTTGAACATTACATTCTAAGACATCGGATATGAAACGCAATATAATTTTGAAAGGCTTGTCGGTGGCAGCGGCTGTGATGGCATTCACCTCCTGCGAGGATTTCCTCAACCGCCCTGCGGAAGACAGCTACAACGTAGATAATTTCTACAAGAATGACGCTCAGTGCGAACAGGGTGTCAACTACATGTACAACTCCCCGTGGTATGATTTCCAAAGAGGATTCATCAAGGTCGGAGAAGTCATGTCGGGAAATATGTACTGGGGCTCAAGTCCGTATCTGGATTTCACCACCAACGGTACTGACGAGGACCTTGTGAACATGTCCTACTCTCTCTGGGCAGTAAACGGCCATGCCAACACTGTCATCAACAATATCCTCAACTCCGAAGGCCCGTCACAGGCCTGCAAGAACAAATGCATCGGAGAGGCTCTCACATGGAAAGCGTTCGCATATTTCTTCATGGTGCGTACTTTCGGTGAAGTTCCTATCATTCACGACAATACGGCACTGATTGCTTCAGGAAACGTGAACAAGGTGCAGAAAGTCCAGCGTGCGGACATTTATGAATACATAATCATGACTCTCGAGAAGGCCCTCGAACTTCTTCCCAAGAAGACCGGCGGATTTGCTGACTATGAGAGAATCGACTACTATGCTGCTGAGGCGCTTCTCGCAAAGGTGTATCTCACCCGTGCAGGTGTAAGCGGCACTCTCAGTGCTGACGACCTCAAGAAAGCAGCTGATTATGCAAAGGATGTCATCGACAACTCAGGAAGGACATTGACCCCGAACTATGAGGATGTGTTCCGTCTGAAGGGCTTCAACCAGACAGGTGAGTGTCTGATTTCATGGCTCTGGAAATGCGGCCGCGATCCGTGGACACAGCAGAACACTCTTCAGAGTGACCTTGCTATGACCGGCTTCGACGAGAATGGTGACTGCTGGGGCGGTTACCGCGGTCCTTCAGTGGACCTTCAGGCTGCATTCGGCTGCACCGCTACTGACAATCCTGCAGTCCGCGACAACTCTGACATCCGTCGTCATGCTACGATGATGCTTCCTGGTGATGTATATAGCTATTTCTGGGCAGACAAGACCTACTCCGGAAGTAAGAAAGGTTTCGACTACCTCCGTTTCATCTATGACAAGGACGGATACGGCAAAGGCGGACCGGGCGGAGAACTCCAGTGCAATACCGGCGCCAACAACGTGAAGAATCTGTACGGAAACAATCAGGACCATGTCTCTGCATTGGGCATCATTCCGATGAATATGGCCAACCAGCTTCCTACTCACATTCTCCGTCTTTCAGATATATATCTCATTTATGCTGAGGCTGTTGTGAATACTGACAATGCCGCTGCAAAGGAGTATGTGAACAAAGTACGTGAGCGTGCCGGCGCGAAGGCTCTGGATAACGTGACATGGAATGACATATGGAAAGAGCGCCGTCTCGAACTCGCTGGTGAAGGCGACCGCTGGTATGACTATGTACGTCGTTCCTACTATGATGTAGATGCCTGCATCGCAGAGCTCAAGGCCCAGAAGAGGTCTTGTTGGGATGGCCTCAATAAAGTATGGCAGACTTGGATAGGAGAGAAGTTCGACTATTCAGGCGAATGGGACGCAAGCAAGGTTACCTATAATCCAAAAGATGACAATCCTAACGTCACTGCCTCAAGCTTCACCCTGCCGATGCCTACCGAGGATATCATCTTCAACGGCAACATGGCATCCGGAGCTGAAGCGGTACACGTGGATGTCCGTTCCGAATATCACTATAACTTTTAGTCAATACGGATATGAAAACTATAAAATTACTCAATATCATAGCGGTTTCCGCTGCTGCGGCCACGATGTTCCTTTCGTGCGACAGCATCGACTATCCTGACCGTTACAAGGTTGCGGACGGAAATCCTACCGTGTATTCCGTAAGGTATGCGGACAGGGACCTGACCATCACAGGAGCCTTTATGGATGAAGTCGTATGTCTGCTCGGAGACAATCTGCGCAGTATCAAGGAACTCTGGTTCAATGACCAGCAGGCGATCCTTAACACAAGTTACATTACGGACCACACTCTTATAGTGGCCGTGCCTAAAGTGCTGCCTGTCAAGCAGACAGACAAGATATACATGGTGAACAATGCAAAGGACACCACGACCTTCGACTTCAAGGTGCTGCCACCGGTTCCTGTAATAAACTCAATGTCATTCGAATACGCAAAACCGGGCGAGACGGTGACTGTCAAGGGAAATTACTTCTACGAGCCTATGACCGTGGAATTCACCGGTGCTGAGGCGACCAAGATTTCCAACCTCACATTCAGTTCATTCGATGTGGTCATTCCGGAGGGTGCGCTTCCTGGAAAAATCAAGGTGACCACGGAATCCGGAACAGGCCAGTCCTCATTCATGTATCAGGATGACAGAGGAATGCTCTTCACATTCGATGACGCGAGAGGAAATCACGGATGGCATAACCAGACCATACAGTCAGACGCCAACTCGTTCAGCGGCAACTATCTCCAGCTCTATAAGGATAGCGTGGTGCTCAAGGCTGACGGAACCGACTGGGCTGATGACGGTTACCATTTCGAATACTGGCCAGGCAACTGGAATACGCCTGAGACCTTCGACGATCCGGACGGAATCGACCTTACCAAGGTTGTGGACTTCAAGGACTTCTCCAATATGACCATCAAGTTCGAATTGAGAATTCCTTCTGAACATCCGTGGAAAGGCTGTCCTATGCAGGTTATCTTTGCTGGCAAATCCCAGATTACGATGCAGACGGCAAACAACACATATTTCCACGATGACAAGCTTTCACTTCCGAGGGCGCTTTACATGCCGTGGAAAGAAACCGGCTCATTCGATACCGGCGGAAAATGGATTACAGTATCTTTGCCGATTGCAACTGAATTCGTATGGTACTGGACAGGTGACAAGGCTACGGGAACACTCACTCCTGAATCATTCTCAGGAATGGAACTCTTCCTTGCGGCAGGCGCTGCCGGAGGTTCATCAAGTACTCCGATGATCCAGATTGACAATATCAGGGCCGTCCCTAACAAATAATTGGAGGAAAACATATTATGAAAAACATATTTAGACTCTCAATCCTGTTTGCGGCATTGGTCTGCTCTGCAGCAGCCTGCTCAAATGAGGAACTTGATACAGCCCAGTACTCCGGCAAGCAGGTAAGGCTCGTTTCCTACGGTCCTAATCCTGTGATGCGCGGCGGTGCATTGACCTTCATCGGCAGCAATCTCGACAAGATCGTCGAGGTTGATGTGCCGGGAGTGGAGCCGCTTACTCAGATCGAAGTGGTTTCATCCGGAAAGCAGAGCGAAATCCGTGTGGTGCTTCCTGCAGAAGGTCCGGAAGTGGGAAAAATCACTCTCAAATCCTCTGACGGAAAGGTGTTTACTACAGCGACAGAACTCGAATACACGGAACCTATCGTGCTGGACAAGTTCACTACGGCCAAGACTCCTGCCATGCCTGGTGACGAAGTGAAACTCCAGGGCGACTATATGAATCTTGTAATGAGCGTTACATTCGAGGGCGGCGCTGTGGCTCAGGTGAAACATATCGACAGGCACAATGCATCTGTCATCATTCCGTCCTCTGCAATTACCGGAAAAATCGTTCTTTCAGATGAAGGTGAAATTGCAAATCTCATCTATTCTGAGAACGAAATTCAGATAGGTGATCCTACAGTGTCCTCAGTTAAGGCTTCTGCTTGGAAGCCTAATAATGTGGCTACTATTTCAGGTACTTATCTCGATATGATTAAGGAGGTGCAGCTCGAAGGTTTTATCACCATTGAATCTGAGGGCCTTGTGGTCTCCAAAGATGGCAAGACATTGACTTTCACTATTCCTCTGGAAATGCGGTCGGGAGATATCAAAGCCGTGAGCTATGCCGGAAAATCATTTAAGGCCGGAACTGTAGAGATGGTAGTTCCTACTGGCCTCAAGGCAGCTCCGTTACCAGTAAAGGCAGGGGCGGCTCTGGAAGTCTCAGGAAAAGATTTAGATGTGGTGAGTTTTGTGGAGTTCCCTTCAGCCGGTATGGTCAATGCATTTGAGTTCAAGGATGGGAAAATCTCAGTTACGGTTCCTTCTACCGCAACTGAAGGCAATGTGAAACTCAAGATGGCCAACGGAGACGAGGCGGAAGTGGCTTTCACTCTCGTAAAACCTGTCGTTACAAAGGTTTCTCCTACAGAACTCATGGCCGGTGAGGCTATCGTTGTGGAAGGTGCTGATTTGGACCTGATCAGCAGCGCCACACTCGGAGGAAAGGCGGTTGAAATTGCAGATGGCAAGGCCAATGAAGACGGAACTCGACTTGTCCTTACTACCACAGCCTCATCCGTATCCGGAAAAATAGTCCTCACCCAGTTCAATGGCGAGACAGTGGAGCCGGATGCTGACATCAAACTTTCTTACGATTCTTTTATCGTCGTGAACGAATTGCCGTCTGCCGAGCATATAGGGGCAACAGTGACACTCAAGGGTGAAAACTTCATGATGATCGAGAACATATTCATCGGTGAGGCCAAAGTCGTGACCTATACGGCCCGTTCGGACAAGGAAATCTCATTCATAATGCCGTATAACACTATCGGCACCTACGATATTGTGTTCAAACTTCTTAACGGTGACACCGAGACCTGCCCTTCAAGGATAGGCGTTCTCCTCGAGCAGAAATTCATCACGGCTTGGGAAGGCAGTTGCCCTATCACATGGAATGACGGCGGCAGAGTGCTTGTTCCGGCGGCCAACTTTCTTGATGTCAAGGCGGGCTCCAAGATGAGACTCTATTACACTTACAACGGACCGACCTGGTGTCAGGCTCAGCTCAATTACGGTGACTGGTCCGGAGTCGTATTCCCGGAAATCGGAAAGAATGTGCTTGTCCCTCAGGATATTTTCGGCTGGAATGACAATGGTGAAGTCAGCAGATGTACGGAGGTTACATTGACCCAGGAAATACTGGACAATATCCAGGCGAAGAAAGGTGATGCGGAAGACAAGCAGAACCTCGGTTTCATCATCCAGGGTTCAGACATCACGTTCACCAAGATAGAAATCGTCCAGGAAATCCCTCAGGAGAAGACAATCTGGAAAGGATCGTTCGCAGCAGGCAACTGGAGCGGAAACCAGGACCTCGCATGGGGAGGCTTCGACTGGTCCACAGTCAGGGCCGGCCAGAAACTGATTTTCACATTGACCCAGGATGCGGCCCAGACATATTGGCAGTTCTCGCTGCGTCATGGTGACGGCTGGGGCGAACTTCCTGAAAAGGTGTTTGAGGAAATGACTGCAGGTCAGACACGTGTGGAAGTCGTGATGACACAGACGAATCTGGATGACCTCATCGCAAAAGGAGGTATGGTTATTACAGGATGTAATTTTACATTGACAGAAGTAGCTGTACTCTAAACTTATTCCGGCAGCGGCTGACCCTGCTGCCGGGATCCAATCAAAACTATGAATATGCGGATATATAATTTGTTGATGGTCGCGGCTGTGTCGTTTGCCGTGTGCGCATGCGGGGAGAAGAGTTCAGGTGAGCCGGACAGTCCTGCAGCAGAAGCTCCGTCATTGGTCAGTGTGGTTCCTGCGGACGGAAGTGAGGTCTCAGGAGAGACATTGGAAGTGAAATTCACTTTCGACCAGAACGTGAAACTGCCTGATGCACGTAAAGTAAGCATTGATAATGAGGCGACCGTGTCGAGTGCGCTCGCTTACAATAAGGATGTCACCGTGAAGCTCGCCGGGCTCCGTAAGGGTGTCTCATATACGCTTTCAGTGGCGGACGGAGCCATCTCCGGATTCAAGAGCAATCCGGTCGGGGCATTGTCCTACAGGTTCTCGGTGAAGGCGGACGAGTCCGACTATGACAGGAATCCGTCACAGTCCCTCACTGACGCATCTGCCACTACAAATGCCAAGAAACTCTATGCATACCTGCTTCAGAACTATGGAAAGAAGACATTGAGCGGAGCTATGGGCGGAACGGCTTGGGAAACTACCTATGCAGATATGCTGGAAAGCGTTTCAGGCCAATATCCTGCCATCGTCGGATTCGACTATCTGTTCCTCAACTGGCCGGCAAAAGCATGGAGCGGTTGTCCGGATTATGGAGACATCACTCCTGTAAAGAATGCCTGGGAAGCGGGAAATATCATCCAAGTGGGCTGGCATTGGTCAGTACCGTCGAAAGAAGGCGAGACCGACATCAACAAGTATGCGTTCTATTCGTCCGGAACCACATTTGACATCAATGAGGCTCTTCAAGAAGAGACTTGGCAGAGGAAGGTGATTGACAGCCAGATAAGTAAACTCGCCGGATATCTGAAGCTTCTTCAGGATGCCGGTATTCCTGTCCTTTTCAGACCTTTGCATGAGGCGGCCGGGGATTATTCATGGGGCTCGTGGTTCTGGTGGGGCGATGGCGGAGCTGAGCCTTGCACAAGACTATGGAAGTATCTGCGCGACCAGCTTCAGGGCACTTATGGCCTGCACAACTTGATATGGATCTGGACTGTCCAGACCAATGACCAGGGCAAACTCTGCACTGATCTGGAGAAAGCCCGTGCCTGGTATCCGGGTGACGATTATGTGGACATCGTGGGCGCTGACCTTTATGTGGCGAAAGGCACGTCCCAGTCAGCTGCATTCAAGTTCGTGAACAACAGCGTGAAAGGAAAGAAAATGGTGGTGCTCAGCGAGTTCGGAAACCTTCTTGATACTGACAAATTCTTCGCGGAGGATGCCCCTTGGGGATATTTCATGAACTGGTGCAACTACGAGGACGGCAAGCCGGTGCTGTACTGCAAAAACAGTGACGGGTCATATTCTTGGAACAATACGGCCTCCGATTGGAAAAACGCATTGGCAAATACTAAAGTGATCAACAGAAAAGACGTGAAATTCTGATATGAAAACATTGAAACATAAGATTTTGGTGACGGCGATGATGCTTATGGCCGTCTCTGCATGCAGCAAGGAAAGCAGCGGTGGTTCTGTGACCGGACCAGCCCTGTCAGCCTCGCCTCTTGAACTCGTGTTCGAAAGCGCGGCTTCCAGTCAGGAGGTCAATGTAACGGCACCTTCCAAACCGAACTTTGTTTCCAGCGCTTCCGACTGGTGCACCGTGACCGCCGGAGCATTTGCGCAGAAAAGCGTAATCAAGGTCAATGTGACTGAAAACCAGTCCGCAGAGGAGCGGAAAGCATCCGTGTCCATCGTATGCGGCGACGAAAGAGTCAGACTCTCCGTTACCCAGAAGGGCAGGGAAGTGACACCCGAACAGCCTGAGGACTTCCTTGCGGAGATAGTGCCTGGAACAAACAATGCCTGGACAGTGGCGAAGAAACTCGGACTCGGATGGAACCTCGGCAACCAGCTCGACGCTCAGAACAATGGCGTCGCAAGCGAAACTGCCTGGGGCAATGCAAAGGCTACCCAAGCGACTTTTGATGGTTTGAAAGCAAAAGGAATCACAGCCGTACGTATCCCTGTCACGTGGCTGGGACATATCGGTGCGGCACCTGAATACAAGATAGACGAGGCGTGGATGAACCGTGTGGCTGAGGTCGTAGGCTATGCCGAGAAGGCAGGTCTGATGGCGATTGTCAATATCCACCACGACGGAGCTGACAGCAAATACTGGCTGAGTGTCAAGAGGGCTGCTTCTTCATCTGCTGAATATCAGACGATTACCGCAGAATTCAAGGCCGTGTGGAAGCAGATTGCCGAGAAATTCGCGGACAAGGGCGACTTCCTCATCTTCGAGCCTTTCAATGAACTCCATGACGGAGGCTGGGGCTGGGGAGACAACATGACCGACGGCGGAGCGCAGTATCGCGTCGTGAACCAGTGGGTCCAGGAGTTTGTCAATGTAGTGCGCGAGACAGGTGGAAACAATGCTTCAAGGTATCTCGGTATTCCGGGTTACTGTACAAATCCCGACCTGACCATCGAGAATCTGGTCCTGCCTAAGGACTCCGCAGAAGGCAAACTGCTGGTGGCGGTGCATTGTTATGATCCGCATGATTATACTCTCGAAGCCAAATATGACGAATGGGGACATACCGCAGTGAACAATGCCGCTCCGTCAGATGAGAAGCCGATAGTGGAAGTGATGGCGAAACTCAAGACCAAATACATTGACAACGGTATTCCTGTCTATTTCGGCGAATGCGGGTGCGTGAACCGCCCTACTTCCCGTCAGACATCATTCCAGAAATACTACCTCGAGTTCTTCTTCAGAGCCTGCAGGAATTACGGCATTGCACCGTTCCTCTGGGACAATGGCGCAATGGATACCGGACGCGAAACCAGCGGATTCATAAACCACTCCACAGGAGAATATATCGCTAACGGCGCGCAAATCATCCCTGCACTGAAAAATGCAATGTTCAATACGGAGAAGTCCTATACGCTCAAATCGGTGTATGACAATGCTCCACGCTAATACATTCAGACAATGAAACTTATAAAGACAACTGCTATCGTTATGGCTGCATTGACGGCAATTACAGGATGTTCCTGCAAGTCAGGATCACTCGACAAGAACGCTACGTCGTTGCTGAACTCGCTCAGGTCGGCGGCGGAATCAGGCAAGTTCTATTACGCTCATCAGGATGCCCTTGTCTATGGCCACGACTGGAAAGTGGAGGACGTGGAGAATGACTCTTTGTACAGGTCAGATGTCCGCATGGTCTGCGGTGCTCATCCTGCCGTAGTGGGGTTTGACCTCGGCGGCATTGAACTCGGAGACAAGGCCAATCTGGACGGCGTGGATTTCTCACTTATGAGCCGAGCTGCCGTAACTCATGTGGAAAGAGGCGGAATCGTGACATTTTCCTGGCACGTCCGCAATCCTCTTACCGGCGGTGACGCCTGGGACATAAGCAGCGACAAGGCAGTGGAATCAGTGCTTGAAGGCGGTGCAAACCACGAGCTGTTCATGCAGTGGCTTTCACGTGTCGCAGACTTTTTTGGTACTATGAAAGATGCTGACGGTAACCTTATTCCATTGATTTTCAGGCCTTGGCACGAGAATATCGGAAGCTGGTTCTGGTGGGGCGGCAACCTGTGCACAAGCGGGCAATACAAGACGCTCTTTGCATTGACAAGAAACTATATTGAAAAGGAACGCGGTCTGAGGAACATCCTGTGGGCATATTCTCCGAACTCGGAAATCGACAGCACCCAGTATTTCAGCCGCTATCCGGGTGACGACATGGTGGATATTCTCGGTGTGGACCATTACGAATATGTGGACAGAAGCGATGAGCGCATGACTGAGGACCAGTGCATCGAGGCCGCAAACAGGCACTATAAGGAAAGACTCGCTTATGATCTGGATTATATGGCCGGTTATGCCAAGAAGCACGGAAAGGTGATTGCAGTGTCCGAGACCGGTTTCGAGGGCATTCCTTATCTTCGCTGGTGGACTGACGTGCTGCTGGATGCCATAGGTGACGCACCGGTGGCTTATGTGCTGACCTGGCGCAACGCCTGGGACAAGCAGGAACATTATTTCGCGGCACATCCGTCATCTGCGGATGCCGACAATTTCCGCGAGTTCTACGCGAATGACAAGACGATATTTCTGAAATAGCAAACTAAATAATTAAAGTTATGAATTTCAATGAGAGATTGGAACAGCTTCAGGCTGATTATGAAAATCTGATTTCTAAAAAGAATGAGCCGGTTTATGTGAACGGCGTTTATGAAAGATACAAGAATCCCATTCTCACGGGCGCGCATGCTCCTGTGTTCTGGAAATATGACCTGGACCCTGTCACTAATCCGTATCTGGAGGAAAGATTCGGCATCCACGCCGCCTTCAATTCCGGAGCCATCAAATGGAACGGGAAATATGTACTGGCTGTAAGAGTGGAAGGAGCGGACAGAAAATCGTTCTTCGCCATCGCGGAGAGCCCCAACGGAATCGACAATTTCCGCTTCTGGGACTATCCTGTGACAATGCCGGAGTACGGAGAGCCTGCTGTCAATGTCTATGACATGAGGCTGACCGCCCACGAGGACGGATGGATTTACGGAGTCTTCTGCGTGGAGCGCAAGGACCCTGATGCGCCGGAAGGAGACCTGTCTTCTGCAGTGGCGTGCGCAGGTATCGCCAGAACCAAGGACCTTGTGAACTGGGAACGTCTTCCGGACCTCAAGTCCAAGTCCCAGCAGCGCAATGTGGTTCTGCATCCTGAGTTCGTAAACGGCAAATATGCACTGTACACACGTCCCCAGGACGGATTCATCGATGCAGGAAAAGGCGGCGGCATCGGCTGGGCGCTTATAGACGACATTACCAATGCGGAGGTAAAAGAGGAGAAAAGCATCAATTTCCGTCATTACCATACCATCAAGGAACTCAAGAACGGTGAAGGTCCTGCTCCGATCAAGACCAAGTACGGCTGGCTTCACCTTGCTCATGGTGTCCGTGGTTGCGCATCAGGCCTCAGATATGTGCTCTACATGTATATGACCGCATTGGACGACCCGTCAAGAGTGATAGCTGAGCCGGCAGGCTTCCTCATGGTTCCTGAAGGAGAGGAATATGTGGGCGATGTGATGAACGTGCTGTTCTCCAATGGCTGGATAGCAGACGAGGACGGCAAGGTGTTCATCTACTATGCCTCCTGTGATACCAGAATGCACGTGGCTACCAGCACCGTGGACAGACTGGTGGACTACTGCATGCATACAGAGCCGGACGGCTTCAGGACAGGCGAGTCGGTTGAAAGACTTAAGGCATTGATCCATAAAAATTTGACAAAATAATTATCGGATGACCGGGGTGGCGACGCCCCGGAAAACCTTTTCGCTGATGAAACAGTACGGACACTTCGACGACGCTTCCCTGGAGTTTGTCATAACAGATCCGGCCACACCCTGGCCGTGGATAAATTATCTTGGAACTGAAGATTTCTTTTCATTGATTTCCGGAACGGCAGGCGGCTATTGCTTCTGCCGGGACGCGAAGTTCCGTAGAATCACCCGCTACCGCTACAACGGTGTCCCGATGGATGCCGGAGGAAGGTATTTCTATGTCAATGACGGCGGTTCTGTGTGGAGTCCGGACTGGAAACCTTGCAAGGCTCCGCTGGATTTCTACGAATGCCGTCACGGTATGGGTTATACCAGGATTACCGGTGAGAAAGACGGGCTGAGAGTCGCTTGCCTGTATTTCGTTCCTCTGGGACAACGTTGTGAAATTCATAGGGTTACATTGACAAATACCTCTGCGGCCGCTAAGGATTTCAAACTCTTCTCCTGCGTGGAGTGGTGTCTGTGGAACGCAGCGACTGATATGGAGAATTTCCAGCGCAATTTCTCGACGGGCGAGGTTGAGGTGCAGGGGAGCGTGATATATCACAAGACCGAGTATCGCGAAAGAAGAAATCATTACGCTTTTTATAGTGTCAATGTTCCTGTGTCCGGTTATGATACCGACAGGGAATCATTCATTGGCCTTTACAACGGCTTCGATGCTCCGGACAGAGTGCTGGCGGCGGAGTCGGGAAACTCGATTGCCCACGGCTGGAGTCCGATTGCATCTCATTGTGTTTCAGTGACATTGGCCTCGGGCGAGACCAAGGAACTCGTATTCGTGCTCGGTTATGTGGAAAATGATGACGAGCACAAATTCGAGGAGCAGTTGTCCGCCAGTGAGAAGGCCCAGTCTGAGAAATTGGTAGAAAACACACCGTTCGGCGGCCCTGTGACCAACTCGTGCTCGGCATTGATAAACAAACTTCCGGCGCGCCGGATGCTGACGTCGTTCATGACGCAGCAGCAGGTGGACGCGGCATTTGAGGAGTTGCAGAACTATTGGCATGAACTTCTCGGCCGGTTCAGTGTCTCTTCCAGTGTTCCTGAACTGGACCGGATGGTGAATGTCTGGAACCAGTACCAATGTATGGTGACCTTCAATATGAGCAGGAGCGCCAGCTTTTTCGAGAGCGGCATCGGCCGCGGAATGGGCTTCAGGGACTCAGCACAGGATCTGGTCGGATTTGTGCATCAGATACCGGACAGGGCGAGGGCGAGAATCATTGACGTAGCCTCCACCCAGTTCCCGGACGGCGGCTGTTATCATCAGTATCAGCCACTTACCAAGCGCGGCAACAATGATATAGGCGGCGGTTTCAATGATGATCCGCTCTGGCTGATTTTCGGGACTGTGGCATATCTGAAGGAGACCGGGGATTTCTCGATTCTGAATGAGAAAATACCGTTTGACAATGCTCCGGGCAGCGAAAAAACGCTTCTCGACCATCTGTTCATCAGTTTTGAATATACTAACCGCAATCTCGGTCCTCACGGTCTTCCGCTCATTGGTCGCGCGGACTGGAATGACTGCCTGAACCTGAACTGTTTCTCGGACAATCCTGATGATTCGTTCCAGACTACTGAAAACCGCTCGCATGGAAGCAAGGCGGAGTCGCTTATGATAGCCGGACTCTATGTGTTCGTCGGAAATGAGTTCGTGAAGCTGCTGGAATATCTGGAGCGGCATCCGGGCCATGTCCCTGTGCAGCAGGAGGGCAGGACATCTGTCGAGATGGCAAAATGGGTAAGTCGGATGAGCAGTTCTGTGGAGAAATACGGCTGGGACGGGGAGTGGTTCCTGCGTGCCTATGATTTCTTCGGGAACAAGATAGGCTCTTCTGAAAATGAAGAGGGAAAAATATTCATCGAGAGCCAGGGCTGGTGCTCAATGGCCCGTATAGGTGAAGACAAGGGGTTGTGTGACAAGGCATTGGATTCGGTGAAGAAATACTTGGATTCGGAGCATGGCATTGTCCTTCTGAATCCGGCATATACCAGGTATTATAAGGAATACGGTGAGATTTCATCTTATCCGCAGGGCTATAAGGAGAATGCCGGGATATTCTGCCACAACAATCCGTGGGTAATCATTGCCGAGGCTCTGGCCGGGCGCTATGATGATGCGTGGAGCCATTATTGCAAAATCTCCCCGGCGTTTGTACAGGACCAGACTCTGCGCAAGGTGGAGCCTTATGTGTATTGCCAGATGGTGGCCGGCAAGGATGCCGCCAAGCCTGGCGAGGGCAAGAACAGCTGGCTCACCGGTACTGCCGCGTGGAACTGGCTGACTGCTTCGGAATACCTTTTGGGCGTGTTCCCTGAATATGACGGCCTGCTGCTGAAGCCGGGACTTCCTGCTTCTGTGGGGCAATATCATATTGTCCGCCGTTTCAGGGATGCCGTCTATGATCTGACTGTCAATAATTCCGCTACAGGAAAGTCCGAGTTCATAAAATACGAACCGGGTTATCATAAACTGACACTTGATCTTTAGCTCGGGTTTTGTGCTGCCTGAAAAATGTAATCGCCGATGAAACAAGTATTTGCAACATTGATTTGTGCACTCTGCATTGTCCAGTCTTCTTTTGCTGCCGAAACCGGCGGGGAAAAGTTCGGGGGAGTGGTCATCAATAATGACTGGACATTCGCGATGGGGAATGCGGCGTCCAAGGAACTGGACTATACGCATGGTACAGAATACTTTACGTATATCTGCAAGGCTCAGTCCTCCAATCACAGTCATGCTCCGATAATGCCGGAGTTCAACGATTCTTCATGGCAGAAAGTCAGTTTGCCTCACGACTGGGCTGTGGACCTTCCGTACAGTCCGGAAGCGAGTCATTCGCATGGCTACAAATGCATCGGCTGGAAGTATCCGGAAAACTCGGTCGGCTGGTACCGCAAGCATATAGAAATCCCGGCAGAAGATAAGGGAAAGCAGTTTTTTATAGAGTTTGAAGGCATATACCGTGACAGCGAAGTCTTCTGCAACGGCTTCTATCTCGGCGGTGAGCGAAGCGGTTATGCGTCAAGTGTCTATACATTGACTCCATATCTGAATTATGGCGGGGACAATGTCATTGCAGTCCGGTGTGACGCGTCTTTGGAGGAAGGCTGGTATTACGAGGGAGCAGGAATTTACCGCAATGTGAGGCTGTACAAGTCAGGGCCTGTGTCAATGAAACATTATTCGTTGAAAATCAGCCAGAAAAAGGCGGACGGGTCCATTTGGACTGTTTCTGACGGGACAGCGGACGTGTATGTGGATGAATCCTGCATTGACTTCGACTATATCCTGGCGGATGCCGCTGTAAACAGGGATAAGGTCACCCGTGAAATCGAAATCTGTGATGCGGAAGGTAGGCGAGTAGAGAGGGCTGAACGTCGCTGGAGCATTGACTCTCCATATCTTTATACATTGACAGTCAGGCTTTTCTATGATGGTGAACTTTCTGATGTGGTGACGAGGCGGTTCGGTGTGCGGACGCTCGAGTTCTCTCCGGAGAAGGGGCTGCTGCTCAATGGAAAGGCTGTCAAGCTGCGCGGCGCGAATATGCATCTGGACCACGCCGGAGTCGGGGTTGCTGTCCCTGATGAACTCTGGAGATATAGGATTTCGCGGCTGCAGGAGTATGGGTTCAATGCTGTCCGCACTTCCCATAACTGCGCTTCCGTGTCAATGCTTGACCTTTGTGATGAGATGGGTGTGCTGGTGATTGATGAGAACAGGCAGTTCGGCGTGAATCAGGAGCAGCTCCGTCAGCTGCGCAATATGATCGACCGGGACAGGGACCATCCGTCTGTGATTTTGTGGAGTGTGGGCAATGAGGAATGGGCTGTGGAACATGGTGAAAAGGGTGTGGAAATAGCGCGGAGGATGAGCGAGGCTGTGCACGGAATGGACAGGACCAGGCCTTCTACCTATGGCAATGCCGGTGGGCCAGACCTGGTGAAGGGCGTGGATGTGTTCGGTTATAATTACATTGTGCAAAACCCTGTGGATGAATATCATAGGCTATATCCGGAGAAATGTGTCGTGGGCACGGAGGAGACTTCCGGAGCAGGAACAAGAGGTGTTTACCGGACGGTTCCGGAAAAGGGCTGGATGGTGCCGCTGAACAGGATTGATACATTGGGCCGTGTCAATGTCATTGAATACGGATGGAAGTTCTACAAGGCAAGGCCATGGGGGCTGGGCCTGTTCTACTGGACGGGTTTCGATTACCGTGGCGAGCCTAATCCGATGAAATGGCCTGCTACTGGTTCTCAGTTCGGTATTTTCGATTATTGCGGCTTCCCCAAGGACGAGGCGTTCTACCTGAAGGCCGCGTGGAAGGATGAGCCGTCAGTGCACATCTGCGGCCCGTATGGCGGTGAGGTCTGGGTGTATTCGAATTGTGATGAAGTCCGCCTGTACGAAAGCGGAAAAAGCCTCGGCCGCCGGAAAATGCCACACGACGGTCACCTCGTCTGGAAAGTTTCCTCTGCTGGTCGCGCCGCAAGGCCTTCTGGCCCTGGAGCTTCTGCTGCTGGCTCCTCTGGCCCTGGATCTTCTGCTGAGCACTCAGTTGCAGGTGGCGCCGCAAGATCTTCTGGCCATGGAGCTTCTTTTGCTGACTCCTCTGCTGGTAGTGTAGCAGTCTCTTCCGCTGCCGGAACTCTGGCGTCTGCCTCCTCTGCAGGTCGCGCTGCAACTTCTTCTGGCCCTGAAGCTTCTGCTGAGCACTCAGTTGCAGGTGGCGCCGCAAGGCCTTCGGGCACTGGAGCATCTTCTGCTGGCTCCTCTACTGGTAGTGTAGCAGTCTCTTCCGCTGCCGGAACTCTGGCGTCTGACTCCTCTGCTGGTCGCGCTGCTGTCTCTTCAGGCTCTGTATCTTCTGCAGAGCACTCAGTTGCAGGTGGCGCCGCAAGGTCTTCTGGCCCTGGGGCTTCTGCTGCTGGCTCCTCTGGCCCTGGAACTTCTGCTGAGCACTCAGTTGCAGGTGGCGCCGCAAAGCCTGTACGTGGATCGGCGTCGAGTGTCTCCGGAACCCCTGCTGTGACATATCGTGCCGTAGGATACCGCTCAGGCCGGAAAGTCTGCGAGGATGTGTTCCCGGCCGTATATGATAAGACAAGACTGGTTCCGTCAAAGACCACCCTCAAATCAGACGGCCAGGATGTCGTGGTAATCGATATCTACAGCCCTGAAACAGAGTTGGAAGTCAAAGTCGATAACGCAGTCTTCCTCGGCTGGGGTAATGGCGATCCCGGATTCAAGGATGTGGAGCGCCCTGTCGGCAACACCATGACAATCAGAACGTTCAACGGCTGTGCTCAAGTCATAGTCCGCTCCCTCGCTGCCTCCTGCTCTGTTACCGACTCTCGAGGCACCGTAACATCTCGAGGCATCGCCACTGTCACGGTCACCCCAGCTTCGGCATCCTCAAGCGCCTCTGCCTCCACCGTTTCATTATCATTGACAAAGGCCTTCTGAGTTTCTGCCGCCCTGTTAATCCCCCCAACCCCCCTTTTCAAGGGGGCGATCAGGGCCTCC
>ULIX01009203.1_pt1 | contig 19368 bp, 17 predicted proteins | sample 1950721 | NCBI WGS metagenome assembly ULIX01 (sample SAMEA4835459, study PRJEB28245) | human gut metagenome | biome: gut microbiome; material: fecal sample | place: Denmark | collected 2008
CACGTCTTTCAATGCCTTACCTACGCCCGGAATCATGGAAGCCAGGTCCTTGATATTACCCATCTTCTTCACCTGCTGGATCTGGTTGTAGAAGTCCATAAGGCTGAACTGGTTCTTGGCAAGTTTCTTCTTGAGCTCACGTGCCTGTTTCTCGTCATACTGCTCCTGGGCCTTCTCCACGAGGGTAACGACGTCACCCATACCGAGGATACGGTCTGCAATACGTGCCGGATGGAATACGTCCAGGGCGTCGATTTTCTCGCCGGATGAAATGAACTTGATCGGCTTGCCCACTACGGCCTTGATGGACAATGCAGCACCGCCACGGGTATCACCGTCCATCTTGGTAAGGACAACTCCGTCGAAATCGAGGACGTCGTTGAAGGCCTTGGCGGTCTCCACAGCATCCTGACCTGTCATCGCATCGACCACGAACAGGGTTTCGGTCGGGTTCACCGCCTTCTTGATGGCAGCGATCTCGTCCATCATCTCCTGATCGACCGCCAGACGTCCCGCGGTATCGACAATCACCACTGAAATACCTTCAGCCTTGGCTTTGGCGACAGCATTGCGTGCTATCTGAACCGGGTCCTTCACGCCTTCTTCGGTGTAAACCGGAACGCCGGCCTGCTCGCCCATGACCTTCAACTGGTCGATGGCTGCAGGACGATATACGTCGCAGGCTGCGAGGAGCACTTTCATTCCGCGCTTGGATTTGCAGAGGTTCGCAAGTTTCGCTGTGAATGTGGTCTTACCAGAACCCTGAAGACCGGAAATCAGGACAATGCCCGGATTGCCTTTCACGTCAATGTCCTGGGCACCGCTGCCGATGAACTCGGCCAGTTCGTCATGAACGATCTTGACCATCATCTGCTGAGGCTTGACGGCTGTGAGGACGTTCTGTCCCATCGCCTTGTCTTTCACGCGGTCGCAGAATTCTTTGGCGACTTTGTAGCTGACGTCGGCGTCGAGGAGTGCCTTGCGGATATCCTTTACGGTCTCAGCGACATTGATTTCTGTTATTTTTCCTTCTCCTTTGAGAATCTTGAATGACCTCTCGAGTCTTTCTGATAGGTTTTCGAACATATGTTATTCTATTTTTTATTTCAATTTCAAATCATCCGAGAACACTGCCGGGGCAAGGTCCCGAAGGTTGTAGCGGCTGCTCATCACGCTTCCGTAGGCGCCGGTGCTGCGGATGGCGAGGATGTCGCCTCGCTTGCTGTAGGGCAGTTCGCGGCCTTCGCCCCAAACGTCACTGGATTCGCAGACAGGCCCGACCACGTCATACAATCTCAATCCCCCCTGAACCCCCTTTTCAAGGGGGCGATCAGGCCTGCGTGCGCACCCGAGCGCAAGGCCACCGCTTCGCTGTTCTCCGGCCGGCATCTGAGGATGCCTTGTTAAGTCCTCTGATTCAGATGTTTCAGCCGAGCTGAATTTCGCTGACGAGCCAACTGATTCCGAAGTTGTTGCTTCGATGTTTTTCATTTCGTCTGATGACGACTTGCTTACGTAATATGCGGAGAGGTTCTCGATCTTGTGGTAGGCGCCGTAGAGGGCGGGGCGGATGAGGTCGTTCATGCCGGCATCCATGATGAGGAACGTCTTCGTCTCGCCGCTTTTCACGAAGAGCACACGCGTGATCAGCGAACCGCATTGCGCCACCATCGAGCGGCCCGGCTCAATGCTCACACTCTGCTCTGGCCTGCGCCTCAGTTTTCGGTCGATGATACTGAACCATTTCTCGAAATCCGGCACCGGGTTCTCATCCGGCTCATCATAATCCACACCAAGACCGCCGCCAAGGTCGATGCTGCCAACTTCCATCCCGTGCGCCTCGAACCATTCCACAATCTCCGCAGCCCTCTCGCACTCAAGCGAATACACAGGCTCCACGTCAGTAATCTGCGAACCGATATGAAAATGCAAGCCTTTGAAATCCAATGCTTTGCTACCCTTCAGGATATCTATCGCCGCCTCGAACTCGTGACGGGAGATACCGAACTTGTTCTCATACAGGCCTGTGGTCACGTACCTGTGCGTGTGCGCGTCAATGTTGGGATTTATACGCAGGGAAACATTGGCCCGAACCCCTTTCGAGGCAGCGAGGGCATCGATCACCTGCATTTCCATCAGAGACTCGACATTGAAACAGCCGATTCCCATATCGAGCGCGTCTGAAATCTCCTTATCCGACTTTCCGACTCCGGCAAACACGATCGAAGACCGCGCAAAACCGCTCTCCACCGCATATTTCACCTCATTGCCGCTCACGCAGTCAGCACCGAACCCCTTGGATGCGATATAACTGACCAGACGCGGCTCCACATTGGCCTTCAAAGCATAATGCGCACCTATTCCGTATCTTTCCGACAGAGATGCAGCAAGTTTTACAGTCTTGCGGAATACATCCATATCGTAATACCAGAAAGGTGTCGCAAGTTCCTCCACCCTACCGAAATCATTGAACTTGAGCATAAATCTTCCAATAAAAGCCGAACAAATTGCAAAATTACTCAAAAAAACATAACTTCGCACAAAATTTCGGGGAGTATAGTTTCACGCCCCGACTTAGGATAACTGTAAATTAAAAGTTGGAAATGGAAAAAGGACCAATTTCAAATTTCATCACCCACAATTACCGTCACTTCAACTCGGCTAGCCTTGTTGACGCTGCGAAAGCTTATGAAGAACTTCTCGCAAAAGGCGGAAAGATGATGTTGGCAATGGCCGGCGCCATGAGTACAGCCGAGCTCGGACTTTCACTTGCTGAAATGATCCGTCAGGACAAGTTCTCCATCGTATGCTGCTCAGCAAACAACCTTGAAGAGGACATCATGAATCTTGTAGCACACACTCATTATTACAGAGTGCCTGGTTACAGAAACCTCACCGCAGAGCAGGAGCAGGAACTTCTGAACAACCACTACAACCGTGTTACCGACACCTGCATCCCTGAGGAGGAGGCATTCCGCCGTCTCGAGGGCGCACTCGTAGATGTATGGAACAAGGCAAAGGCAGAAGGCAAGAGATACCTTCCTTACGAATATATTTACCAGATCCTCAGAAGCGGCGTTCTCGAGAAATACTACGAGATCGACCCTAAGGACAGCTGGGTACTCGCTGCTTGCGAAAAGAACATTCCTATCATCTGCCCTGCATGGGAAGACTGCACCACAGGAAACATCTTCGCAGCACACTGCATCAAGGGCGACTTCACACCGGATCTCGTAAAGAACGGTATCGAGACAATGCTCTTCCTCGTTGACTGGTACAAGAAGAATGCTGTAGGCGCAGGCGTAGGATTCTTCCAGATCGGTGGCGGTACAGCAGGTGACTTCCCTATCTGTGTCGTTCCTATGATGGAGCAGGACCTCCAGTGGCACGGCACTCCGCTCTGGTCATATTTCTGCCAGATCTCAGACAGTACCACATCTTACGGTTCTTACTCAGGAGCTGTTCCTAATGAGAAAATCACTTGGGGCAAGCTCGCACCTGAGACACCTAAGTTCATCGTGGAGTCAGACGCTACCATCGTAGCACCTCTCATCTTCGCATACGTTCTCGGATGGTAATCCATTCTTGAGACATAAAATATTACGGGGCTGGTTTATAAGAATCGGCCCCGTTTTTTTATCTCGATATGTACATCACTACTGGTGAGCAGGCCTCAGCAAGTCGAGAACGACCTTCACCGGATTGAACGTATCCAGCGGAACTTCCACGAAGCTGGTATTCCAGTCGCTCATCGAGCCGTTCCACAAGCCGGGGAGCTCAAGAGCCTTAAGCTCACGTCCCTGATAACTCTTGGAACTGATGAAACCGGCATCCTCATCCACATAGTCCAGAAGATTGAACTTCTCACCTTTATAATTCCTGATGCAGCAGACGAGGTCCACCGGATTGAAATGGGTGGCGTGGGCGAGAATATCCCGGGACCGGTCATCGTTCATATTGATCTGCACGCTCTCGAGAATCTGGAGATTTGAGGAGCCGTCCTTACCTGCGATTACAAACGGGCCTCCGCCAGGTTCACCCTGGTTGCGCACCATACCGCAGACACGAATCGGCCTGTTCAGCTTGGACCTGAGCAGCTCCACCCTGTCCTCGATACTGCGCGTCAGAGGCAGCTGAATGCAAAGTTCGGCGTCCAGGAAAGACTCCACCTTGTCGCAAAGCTGGCGGCAGGCATCTGACTTGACATCGGAGATGACATCGAACTGATGCAGGTATGAGAATATCTTGTCCCTGAGTTCCAGGCACTTGCCCATAAGAACCTTCTTGTACTTGGCAGTAACCGGGAGGAAACGCTCATTGGACACATTGTCGATATTCTTGATGGAAACCAGCTCGTCATCCAGCTCATTGAGATTATAGATCAATGCCCCGTGACCTGCCGGTCTGAACAGAAGTTCACCGTCCTCGTCACGGAAAGGCCTGTTCTTCAGATCCACAGCAACAGTGTCGGTGGACTTGTTCTGGAAAGTGAACGAAATATTGAACTTGACCCCGTATTTCTTCTCATAAACAGCCTTCACCTCTTCCAGAGCCTGCTCGAACAACGGCTGGAACTCAGGCGATATCGTGAAAATGATATTGGCGGAACCGTCCGCATTCCGCATATACTCCTGCGCCTCGACAAGATGCTCCGCAAATGCAGTACGGCATTCGTCAGCATATCTGTGGAAACGGATAACGCCCTTAGGCTTGGAACCGTAGCCCAATCCCTTGTCTGTCAGCACTTTCCCTGCAACATCCTTTCTATAATCCGCAGAATCCTCAGGCTCACCGAACATTGACTCAGTATAGAAAGCGAAATCCTTTATCCGGCCTGCGAGCTGTCCGACAGGCGAATCCGCACCCGGATCACCGCCATTCTCGAGAGAGGCAAGCCCTGAAAATATATCCTTGAACATTCTGGAAGCGGCACCTGAAGCCGGCACGAATTTGCACTTGCCGTGCACAGAGGCATTGTCACAATAAGCCACGGCAGCATCAGCCTCTTCCGGAGTCAGCACCTTGATTCCACGATGTGGAGTCGCAGGCGAAACAATGTTCATCCACGGAAAGCCTTTCTTGAAACGCTCCACCTGAGCTTCCACTGTCCTGACTGAAGAGCCACGCTCCTCTATTTTTCTAACATCTTCTTTCTCAAACATATAGCTATCAGTTTTAGTCAATATAAACTTCTCTGCGATATTTGTATTCCGACCTCAGCTTGTCGAAATCTTCAGGATTCAGCCTGAGCATGAAATCGTCCGTGAAAATCGGATAATTGTACTGCAGCATTGCCGCAATCTCTCCCTGTCCGAGCCCCTTCAAATCGAGCTTTACCGCCTCATTTTCAGGCAGATCCGTCTTAGGGAAAAACTCATACAGAGCAGTAATCCCGAAATAGTGGGCAACTGCGCGCACAGCCGCTGCGGTACCGTTCTGCTTGCCCTGATACGAATAACCGGCAATATGCGGAGTCGCTATCGCAGCCATATCCATCAAATCCCTGTCAATGTCAGGTTCGTGATTCCAGGTGTCGATTATGACCGGCCCGAGCTTCGGCATGGCCTCCTTCAACGCCTCATCACACACCACCTCACCTCTCGAAGCATTGATAAAGAACGCACCCGGCTGCATCAGCGAGAAGAAATGCCTGTCCGCCATTCCACGCGTCGTCTCATTGAGCGGAGTGTGCATCGTGACAATCTGCGAATTCGCCAGAAGATACTCCAGGTCGCAGAAACCGAACGGGCCTTCCGCCTCAGCACGTGGAGGGTCGCATTTGAGAATCTTGAAGCCCAAAGCCAGTCCCATCCGCTCTATCAATGAACCCACATGTCCCACTCCGACAATTCCGATAGTGTCGCCCTCCAAGTTGATCGCCCTGCGCGAAGCCAGTCCGTACAATGCAGAGAAAACATACTCCATCACTCCCCCGGCATTGCAGCCCGGAGCATTCCTTACGGTAATTCCATGGGCGTCGCAATAAGGAAAGTCAATGTGGTCTGTTCCAATGGTCGCCGTGGCAATGAACTTCACCGCCGAGCCGTCCAACAATTCCGCATTGCACTTGGTCCTGGTCCTGATGACCAGAGCATCTGCATCTTTCACATCCGCAGCGCAGATATCCTCCCCGGGGATGTACTTCACATTGGCATACGGCTCGAAGACACCCTCCATAAAAGGGATGGCGCTGTCGGCCACGATATTAAATTTAGGTTTAGGTTCCATTCGGTTCCTCCAATATATTTATTTCAATATCAATATTTTAAGCGGTTCGCGTCCTTGCCGTCCATTATATAGGGGATCGGCCTTCACTTCATTGTTTATCGCCTCCACTATGGCCAACCTGTTATAAAACAGCTGGTTACGTACTACAGAAGAAGAAATGGAGCAGTAGAGCGTCCCGTTCTTCATCGACTTGGACAATGTATATGGACCGGCTCCGGTCACCTTGTCCCACGCCCTCATCACCAGCTGCTCATCCATCCCGGAAGACAGATGCATTATCCTCAACATCTGCGGAAGGATTTCTCCCAGCTGCGAAGGGTCCTTGCGTTCCAATGACAGACTCTTTCCCTTGTACCTCATCAGATTTCCTCCCTTCTGAAATTGCCTTCCGACGTTTCGAAGTAGGCCCTGTCGTCAGTTATGCTGTCCACAATGCCTGCAAGCCGCACCTTGTTGCTGTCCGTAATGAATATCTGTCCGAAATCATTGCCGGCCACCATCGCCAGAAGCGCGGAAGTCCTGTCCATATCCAATTTGTCGAAAACATCATCAAGAAGCAGCATCGGAGGTACTCCGAAACAGTTCTTCATCAGTTCGTACTGCGCGAATTTCAATGACACCAGAAACGACTTCTGCTGTCCCTGCGAGCCGCAGCGCCTTATGGAATGACCGTCCATACTGAAAATCAGGTCATCCCTCTGGGGCCCCGCCGAAGTGTAGCCGAGAGCCATATCCTTGTTCCGCACCGAAGCGAGCACATCCGCAAGACCTCCCTTCTCCATATCCGACTTGTAAGAGATGCCTACCGCTTCCCTGCCGCCGGACAATGACTCATAATAACGCTGCACCACTCCGGACAGTTCCTCTATGAAGGCCTTGCGTTTCTCGAATATACGGGATGCGTAGGATTCCATACGTCCGTCCATAACCTCCAGGAAATAGATATCCGGAGAATCTGTTTTCAATGCAGCGTTTCGCTGGCTGAGCAGACGGTTATACTGCTGGACATCAGACAGATATGTCTTGTCCATCTGCGACAGCACCATATTCAGGAAACGCCTGCGGTCCTCACCCGAGTCACTGACCAGTGAAATGTCGTCCGGAGACACCATCACCACCGGCAGTTCACCTATATGTTCGGATATACGCTGATAAGGCTTGTCATCACGGCGCAGTCTCTTCTCCCCTTTCGAAGCGACCTTTATAGAGAATCTCGAGCGCAACTGATTCTGCATCAAGTATGTACCTGATATGGAAAAACTGTCTGCCCCATAACGGAAATTGTCCTTCTCCGATGTACGGAAAGCGCTCTTGGTCATTGACAGGTACCAGATGGCATCGAGAAGATTCGTCTTGCCCTCCCCGTTGCCGCCGGATATGCAGTTTATATTGGCAGAGAACTCGAGTTCCGCCAATGCAATGTTCCTATAGTCCTGAACTACAAGTTTTTCCAGTATCGCCATCCCACCGTGATAAATTATCCAAGCAAAGATAATTCATTTCCCGGACTTTTCCGAACAACTGCCGCCACTATATATATAAGGAGGGCGACCTGACAGGCCACCCCGGAAGTTTGACACTTTAAAATTCGAAAAAAGTTAAAGTGTCAAACTACCGAAGTTTTTCATCCTAATAGTATTGGCATTCAAGATAAATATTGTACCTTTGTACAAACAAATAATTGAAGCTATGATACGTTCAATACCAAATCCTCCGATGGATCGAGAAGATGTCGCCCGTTTCCATCGCAATCTGGAGAAACATCTCCGGGGGGATTTTAGTGCAGACGAACGACATCGCATTGAAGAGCGTAAGGCTCGTACAGAATCTATAACCAAACGCATAATAGCTAATTGCGGTGGCAAAAACCCAATACTCGGATATTGACATCCAGATAAGAATGATGACGGACGCAGACTATGAGAATATGTCTGCGTTTTCGTGTGGGGTTGATGAACTTGATAAATTCTTCAGAACCGAAGTTAAAGAGTGCGTTGAGCGAAGGTATCTTTCCGCATATTGCGCTTTTACAGAATCTCATGGAATAGTAGCAGCGTTCACTTTGATGAATGATTCCATTATGATTGGTGGAAATGATGAAAAAGCAGATTTCTTTGAAGACTTGCGATTAGATGAAGACGAAAACATCGTGGATTTTTTCAAGCAACAATCTTCATATCCGGCAATCAATATCGGGCATTTAGGAACTGCTATTGAATATCAAGGGAATGGAATTGGAATGGCTATTATAGAATTTGTCGCAGGTACTTTTTCCATGTATCGACAAGCAGGCTGCCAATTCATAACCGTTGATGCCCTCAATAACCCTCGGACTACACGATTCTATTCATCTAATGGATTCTCTTTCCAAACGAACAAAGATTTTTTTGCCTTAACACGACGAATGTACCGGATTTTATAAAATAACACAAAGTGCCAGCATCTGCACAAGCAGAAGAAGCCACCTCTTTCGCCATACGGAAAACCGGCAGCCTTGTTCAGACTGCCGGAAATCAAAATATGACAAATTCAATTTATCTTGGTATCTGCGCTCCGCATCCTGGAACTGCACCGAAGACGTCGAGAGCCTTCTGCCATGGATAACGGTTGAAGTACATGGATACTGAAGAAGTCATCGTACCGGTCATATTCATTCCCATTGCCGAGCGGAAAGTGTTGGCTGCGGAATTCGGATTATATGACGTGGTCTCCTTGTAGGAAACGCTCAGGAAGCCGTTCAGGTAAGCCTCGTCAATCTTGCCCTTGAAGAGGGCCGGATCGGTGAGCGACTTGTTGCCGCTGCACTCTGCAATAGCCTCTACATCATCGAAATCCTCTACCTTGACTCTGGTGAGCATTCCGCCTCCAGGGATGGTCAGGTCGGTGATACGGTTCAGGAAGAAGATATTGTTCTTCACTGCATCGTGACGTTTCGCCTCGCGGTTCGCGTCGCTGTCAATGTGAGTCCTGTCAAGACCTGCGAAAATGGTCAGACCGATGATGTTGTTCTCGAGAGTACAGCTTGTGCCAGGCTGGAACCTGAAGCCGAAGCCCTGAGACTGGAGATCCTTGGTGTAAGACCATACGAAAAGCACGGTGTTGTTGCGGAAATTCACCTTGGTAATGGCATTAGGATCCGGTCCGCGTACATCCATCGTAGTCACGCGGTTGTTGATGAACGCGCAGTTGTCCACTGTCAATGAACCTTTCAGAAGACCGCAGATGGTGGTGTTAGGACCATTCACGAAAGTACAGTTACGCACGAAGACATTGAGATTGTTCACCTTGCCGGCAACGCCGTCGAAATAGATGAAGTAAGTCTCCTGGGTATAGACTTCCTTGTTTTCGAGATTAGGACCGCCCTGTCCCTTGGAACCTTCACGCATCATGAACGGAGTCTCCACTCCCTCCGGCCAGCCCTCGCCACGAAGATTGTAACCGATGGCATTGCCCTTGTTGAACACGAAACCGTCGATCACGAGGGTAGAGGCAGGTTTTTCAATGCTGCGGATCTGGATGGTTCCGCGTCCCTGTGAAGAGCCGTTGGAATTGTCATCCGGAGCGATGGTCGTAAGATACTTGAGCACATCACGCTCGGAAAAATCCGCATTGTAGCCGCCCATAATCACGAGTGGCTTGTCAATGATGATATTGCCCTTGTTCAGGAGGCCGAAATAGTTGCCTTCCGCAACTCTGATTTCAGAGCCATCAGAAGCCAGGTCAATGGCCTTCTGGATGTTCTTTACCGCTGTTGAAGGACTGAGTCCGTCATTTTTGTTGGAGCCACTGCGGGACACATAATATGTCGGGCCTGAAGCTCTCGGCACAGCCACAGCACCTGATGATGCTGAGCCGGCATTGTCCCTGCCGTATTCACTTTCTCTGTAGCGTTATTTGCCGCATCCTTCAGTTTCTTCAGAAAACCCTGACCGTTTGAAGGTGTCGTCAAAGCCAAAAGCGATACTGTCAGCGCGACTGTTTTCAATAATGTGGTATTTCTCATAAACAAGAACTGTTAAAAGTAATAGTTGAGCGAGACATTGAAGCCAATGTTTTCAGTTCCATAGAGAACAGCGCTGCTGCCCGGGCTTACAAGGTCATTGTACTGCTCCACTCCTCCTGTCTTGGAAGAGAAGCCTTCGAACTTGGTCCAGGTCTGAGGCTGGAAAATGAACATCACAGGAGTGAAGGTCATGGCACCGGCAAGAGAAATGCGTCCGGTCATGAACCACTCCACACCCATATCGGCATTGATACCGATACCGTGGATGTAACCTACATTGTAACGTCTTGTCGGACGGGCATACGCGATGCCGAGCTGCGACTGGAAGTCATTGAGTGTAGGATTTTTGGCACCCGCAAGAGCCGGACGTGTCATCGGCATTGACGAAGGCACGCGGTTTTCCGGTGTCATGGCGTTACCGTACTTGAAGTTCAGACTTCCGCCGGCGATGGCATAGGTGAGGCCGAATCCCGCAGAGAAGCGGAGAGGGCCTTTTCCTGCCAGATACTGCATACCGACAGAGAGGCTACCGCTGTTGAGATTGGACAGCACCGCATCCGCAACCTGATTCTTGGAATCCGGATTGACAGCCTTGGCGAGGTCGTCGTCCACATATTCACGATAATTGATATGGCTTCCGTTGAGACCGAGCGTGGCACGGACTGCCCAATTGTCACTCAGGTAATATCTTACGCGGAATGCCGCCAGAGGATCCTGCGAAAGGATGAACATCTGCTTGCTGGACGTGGCCATCCCTTCGATGAAATCACCGGCGAAATCACCATTGTCCGGCTGCATTTTCAGCCTATACGAGAGAGTCGCAGGGTTGAAAGTGACACCGATGGACCAATCGCCGCGTTTTGGTGAGAAATGAGGAGCCTTGTCGGAGTACACATGATTGCACGTGATACGCTTGCCTTCAGGGACATTGCTCTCCCCCTGCGCCATAGCGCCCACGGATGCCAATGTCAATGCCGCAAGACTCAATATCAGAATTTTTTTCATTATAAAGTCGATTAAATGTTAGTTGTTGAAATTCAGACATGCAGACATCTGTCATGCAAGACATGAAGAGCATTACGGCTGAACAAGTCCAGGCTTGGAAATATATGCAGCAGGTTTCATGTCAAGCTGGAAATAGGCTGCAGTGCCACAAGTAACCGATTTGGCAACCTCCGCATGGAAATACGTGCTGCCGGTGTGTTTGTCTGTTTTGCCTGTTTCTGATGCTTCTGACTGTGACATTGCAGTGCATTCCACTTTGATTTCCAGATTCTGGCCTACAGGACATCCGATAGTAGTCTCGAAATACCCGTTAGGGAGAGTCTTGATGGCTTTCAATGCATATTCCACATTTCCCCTTGTCATCTTTCTGTCCATAGAAAATGTTCACATCCAGACCTACACCTGCAGGAACCGGATCTTTGCCTGTAGGAACGAATCTCACGTGACCGCAGACAATGCTCTTCACCGGAAGGTTGGCTTCCGTAAGGTCAGTAGGGTCCACATTCTCGCAGGATACACAGGCTGTTCCTGCCAATGATACTATAACCATGAGGCATGCAAGTCCTTTCATCTTGGCGATGGACATTTTCCTGAATTCCTTGAGCATCGGTTCCAATGCGAGGGAAGCTTTGCGGGCGCGCAATCCTGCCGCCTTGTTTCCTTTCTTCTCCTGTGCTGTAGCGTCGCGAAGCATCGACTCCGCCGCCTTCTTGATTTGTTTCAAAAGTTCTTCCATAATAAAGTGTGTATTAATTGATTAATTCTTTTAATTATAACTTATATCTATAGTTTTCGTATTGCCGAAATCATCGAAAAGAACCACCCTAGTCGGACTGGAAGCCGTACTGCTCACAGGATTAAATCTCACATAGTTAGCGTGGTACATTGAGTATTCGGATTGTTCTCCTACAGAATTAGTGATTCTGGCCTCAGGAAAATAATAATACACTTGATAAGAAAGCGTCCAACGTATTGTAACATACGGTGTTTCCCCAGGACGCGGAGGAGTAACATTAAGATAAAGTCGCTCGTCTTTGCCATTATTATATTTTACCTCATCTGAGTGACTATAGCCGCCCGAATGAGTAGTAACTCTAAATATAGTAGATGAATCAAATTTCACGAGCTCACGTATATAGAACAGATTATACAATGATGTCCCATAATCATCCTTAACAGTAATCCCGTATTGTTCTGGAGCATCGTCTCGCGGCGGATATCCATTTACAAAAACACTAAACACATTGTACTTCTCATATGAAGGAGAAAAATCATTTACGTATTGGTTGTTCTTACTCTTTTCTATCGCAGATGCCCAAACTTGATAGTAATAAGCTTTATCTACAACAGGTGCCCCCGTTTCAGATGTCGCAATTTTAATTTTAGTCGAAATATTAGGTCTCAATGGCACCCCAGATGTAGCTTCTTTCCAACCACTATTGGTCGGATTCAATTCAGTATAACTATAATAGAGTTTCGCACCCTTTGGGAAATGAAACGCGGCAGATTGAATATTCAGAGTCTGTTCCTGTCCTATTTCATCCTCCACAGTGATAGTCACAGATTCCATCTTTTTATTAGGCGTAAATTCGAAATATGAGATAATAGTGTTGGCATTATTAGCCGAAATATTTACACTTCCATAAGAATTCAGTTTTTCCAAACCGGACCATTTCAGCCCAGCAAGTGTAACAGGCACTTTTTTATTTCCGTAAAGTGCCACCACTGCTTTGTTACCGATATCCACTTTCGCATCTTCGTAGAACATTTGGCTGTTCACTTTGGCGCCCAATGCGTTTCTGCCGAAAGCTATCGGACTGTAGATGATGATCTTATGCTTTAGTTGATTGCCGGCATCGTCGGTGCAGACAAGGGTTGCCGTCTTGCTGCCGCTGAAAGTAGTAGTAGAAATCGGAGCGACGACAACACCACTGGCACCGACTGGGGAAAGACAGCATTCACACGAAGGAGATTCGATTGTCCACTTGAAATTAGTGAATGTGGAGAGGTAATTTCCGGAAGCATCCATAAGGCCGAACGCTTCATCGTTTCTGCCGTCATATGATGCACGGATTGTCGTGCTTTCACCTACAGGCTCAATCTTGCCATTCACCCGGATACCGATCTTCGTCCCCGCCGGGAATGAAGCCTTGGATACCCTGACCGTGAATTTACGTGTATGCTCTCCGCTTTCGTCGGTCGCTGTGATTTCAGCGGAACCATACTCGTCAAATGTCCGGATCTCCGCCATTGGAGAGAATCCTGTTCCGTCACTTGTTGTCGGCACCACCTTGGCTACGGATTCATTGCTGCTGGTCCAGACGGCATTCACAGCCGGAAACATCTGTACTTCCATAGTGGCATTTCTGGCCATTTCCTCCACATCGTTTACAGGAGTTTCCGTATATATCCGACAAATCTTCGTATCGGATGTAAAATCATGCTTCTGTCTGGTGATGGTAAAGGATTTCGTATAGACATTGTCATCCTCTTTCAGAGATACGGATACCTTGGTAGCTCCGACCTCAGACTTCTCCTCGACATTAAGGAGAACCTTACTTTCGCTGCGTTGACGTTTGGTTATGGAAACGATTCCCGAATTTTCATTATTAACCTCCACCGAAGATTCAAGAAGGCTGCTTCCATCTAATCTGATCATTTCAATGCAGCGAATTCCCTCATATGTAGGCATCCCGATATCAGTGATGTCGAAAGAGTCATCGTTCAGAATCTCCACATAACCGCTTTCACCTGATATTGATCTCCTCATGAGCTTGAAGATTGCTGGATAGACCGTAACCTCGATTTTCTGTGACGCGTCCGAATTATTATATGGAGTCACCGAGATCTTGCATCCTCCCTCTTTCTTGGCATTGACAAAAGCCTTACCGCTTTCAATGACTACTTCTGCGATTTCCGGATTGTCCGATTTCCATTCCAGCGACGCGGCATTGGCCTTGGCAGGTTCCACTGTCAATTTTATAGGCGTCGGCATGTCCATGTATGCGCTCATTGTCTTAGGGACGCTGAAACTGGTGACCGGAATCGGCACCACCTGCACGTCCAGGGTAGCCGAGACGTTGCCGCATCTGACAGTGATGACGGTATTTCCCGGTGCAATGGCTGTCACTTGGCCGTTGAACACTTCCGCTATGTTTGTATCAGAAGAGGACCATTCCATGACTGCAGTAGCCGCCGCACTCTCAGGAACAGTGGCATACATTATATATCCAGTCTGGCCTTGGGAAAGGACCATGGACGCTGATGCAGGATCCACGAAATATATCTTTTCGAGGGTATCTCCTCCCCCTTTTTCCTTTTTGCAGGAAAATGCGCATGCAAGCGACAGGAGTACTGCGACTGCTGCCGTAAAGTGCCGCATTGGATTTTGGATAATTTTAGGTATCATGACAAATCTGTATTTTTAGTGTCTGGCTAAGTTTATCGCCATTTATAACGTTTTTGCAAATGTAGAGCATCGGAACATTGAAACCTATAGGTAATTATACGTATTTTTTATTACGTAGGTAATCTCAAATCCGACTTTTTTTCACATCTGCCGTATAAAAAGGCATTTTTTTGTTTCCGAAAAACCATTGTTTTTTATTAGATTTGCGATTACGGTCTGCCCGGACCACCACAATACAAGAAAAACTGATGAACAAGATACTCACGATACTGATAACGGTTCTGACAGCGCTTAACCTTCAGGCCGCAGACGTTGACTCACTTTTCACCCGATGGGAAAGCCTTACCGGAAGCCGGCGCGTGCGTACCGGTAATGAGCTTCTGGAGTTAGGCTACAGGGATGGCATCATCCCGGAAAAATACACATACGGAAGAAGCCAGGCCATAGAATCCGAAGCGCGGATCTATGATATGATGTCGTGTTGGTATTTTGCCAATGACAAGTTCGACGAGGCATTGTCCGTGGCGCTCATGGCATTGCCCCTGTGCGAAAAATCGATGACGAGACTCTGCTTGGCGACTGTATCAACAATATCGGTATCATCTACCAGCGCAAGGGAATGTTCGGTCAGGCCATAACCTATATGGAACGCGTTTACAGGCTGGACCTGAAATCAAAGAACAAGAGCGGAATGAGTTCCACGATGAACAATCTCGCGACTCTGTATCTCGCGACCGGTCAGGCCGAAACGGCATTGGGCTATGTTCTGCCGGCGATTGACATCGAAAGGGAAAGCGGTGACAGACAGCGGCTTGCGATCAGGCTCGGTCTCGCCTCAGACATATGGCTCGAAATGGGACACAGTGAGAAAGCATTGTCCTGCGTAGAAGAGGCATATCAGCTGGACAGTCAGGACAAGCGGGAAGGTAAGGCCGCGATCAGACTTTCCCAGAAAGCGGCGGTGCTGATTGCCAGAGGGGAAGACATTGAAGCTGAAAAATGCATTCTCAAGGCCATCCCTATCTTGGAGCAGAAAAACAATATCACGTCTCTGGCCATCTGTTACAACCAACTGGGGCATCTTTACTATAAGTCGGAGCTCTACAAGCAGGCCGAGAAGACTTACAGGCAGGCCAGCGAATATGCATTGAAATCCGGAAGCGACTATGTCAGAAAGAAGGCGCTGAGCGGTCTGTGGCTATGCCAGAAGCATCTTGGCAGGCTGTCGGACGCTCTGAAGACTCTTGAACAATACACCCAGCTTTCAGAGAAGATTTCCGAGGACAGGGCAGACTCGGCCGTGGAGAATTTCCGGGTAAGGTACGAGACGAAGGAAAAAGAGGAGAACTTGATCCGTGAGCAGGAAATGTCCAAGACCAGATTTGCCATAATGATGTGCCTGGGTATTTTCTGCATAATGCTGGCCATTCTGCTGGCTCTGTCATGGAGGATGCTCATCATCAGACGCCGCCAGGCAAGGATCCTGACCAAGAACGACGAGGTGAAGAGCAAGCTGCTGTCGCTGGTACCGACGATAAAGGACAAGCCTGAGGCTGCCCAGCTTAAGGAGATTGTCAATGATATAGAGACGATGGATGATGTTCCGAAGATGACCAGCCGCGAGCTCGAGGTCATCAGGTTGTGCTGCGAAGGCAGGACGTCCAAGGAAATTGCCGGCAGGCTCAATGTCTCCGTCCGTACGATTGACACTCACAAGAGCAACATTTTCAAGAAGTTGAATATCTCAAGCACGGTGGAACTGGTCAGATACGCCGCTAAGGCGGGTCTTTATACTCCTAATGTATCCGGCCACGAGGACACGCCTGTCGCATCAAAACAGCCTAATTCATAAAAACATTGTGAATTTCCCGTAATTTTTATACATTTGCGGACTATTATGCGCTTGCCGCATTGAAACGAAATAAAAAACATAAGAAAATATGGCACAAGAAACTCTTAAAGATCAGGAGAGACTGCAGAACGAGCAGGTTGCAGAAAAAGTATCTTCTGTGGAAAAATTCTTCAATGAAAACAAAAAAGTCATTTGGGGCTGTCTCGGCGCAGTCATCGTAGTCGGTGTTGCAGTTCTGTGCTACCAGAAGTTCTACGCTCAGCCGCAGAAAGCTGAGGCTGCAGAGCAGATGTATCAGGCAGAAGCCAATTTCCGCGCCCAGAACTATGACCTCGCACTCAACGGAGACGGAAACGTGCTCGGTTTCAGCCAGGTCATTGACCAGTACGGCTCTCATGCCGGTGCTGCTGCGTATTTCTATGCAGGTGTGTGCGAACTTCAGCTCGGCAAATTCGAGGAGGCCCTCTCCTACCTCAACAAATACAACGGAAAGGATGAGATTCTGAAGGCAAGAGCGCTTGCTTGCAAGGGTGACGCTTATGCAGGACTCGAGAAATACAAGGAAGCTGTAGGATGCTACGAGAAGGCTGCAGGTGTTGTGGACAACATGTTCGCTGCCGCTTATCTTCTGAAGGCGGGTGTCGCATGCGAGGAACTCGGTGATGACGCCAAGGCTCTTTCTTTCTACAAGAAGATCAAGGACCAGTATCCTCAGTCAATGGAAGGCTACGATATCGACAAATATATCAGCAGAATAGAGAACAAATAGATTATGGGAAGAGCTTTTGAGTTCAGAAAAGAGAGAAAGATGAAGCGTTGGGGCCACATGGCCAAGACCTTCACCAAAATCGGAAAAGAAATTACTATCGCTGTCAAGCAGGGCGGTCCTGATGTGATCGGCAACCCTCGTCTCCGTGCGCTCATCGCAGAGGCAAGAAACGAGAACATGCCTAAGGACAATATCGAGAGAGCCATCAAGAAGGCTACCGACAAGAGTCTCGGTGATTTCAAGGAGGTTACTTTCGAGGGTTACGGCCCGTTCGGTGTCGCTTTCCTTGTTGAAACTGCTACAGACAACAATACCCGAACAGTGGCCAATGTCCGCAGTTATTTCACCAAATGCGGCGGCACGCTCGGAACAAGCGGAAGCGTAAGCTTCATGTTCGACCACAAGTGCGTGTTCAGAATCAAGTACCAGGAAGGTCTTGACATCGATGAACTCCAGCTTGCTCTTTGCGACTACGATGATGACCCTGAGGTGTTCATCGAGGAGCAGGAGGATGAGGACGAGAACATCACCAAGAACGTAGTGATCTACGGTGCCTACGAGTCTTACGGCGGTATCCAGAAGTTCATCGAGGACAATGGCTACGAGCTCGTATCCGGAGGTTTCGAGAGGATTCCGAACACTGAGCTGAAGGATGTAACTCCTGAGCAGCGCGAGACATTGAACAAACTCACCGATCTTCTCGAGAACGATGACGATGTCACCAATGTTTACAGTTTGATGAAACCGGCAGAGGAATAATTCGTCTGCACGACAATAAAGGATTCACCCCGACTGAGATTCGTTTCAGCCGGGGTCGTTTTTTGCACATTCGCATTTGGACGAAATAATTGTTATATTTGCAGGTTATTAGATTCGAGGGGGTTGAAGCCTTCGAACAAGCGACGCCCCTCGAATTTAAGCGAACGTTCAGCAAGTAAACACCTTGCGAGACATTGGATAGAGTATAACTTAATAATTATATACAGCACAAATGAGTATCCAGCAGGATAATATCAAGAAACTGGTCGAGCGCAGAGCGGCAGCCGCTATGGGCGGTGGACAGAAACGCATCGATGCACAGCACCAGAAAGGAAAACTCACTGCGCGTGAGAGAATAGCATTGCTCCTGGACGAGGGCAGCTTCGAAGAATTCGACATGTTCGTACAGCACCGTTGTACGAATTTCGGAATGGAGAAACAGCACTTCGACGGAGACGGAGTGGTTACCGGACAAGGAACTATCGACGGAAGACTGGTTTATGTCTTCGCACAGGACTTCACGGTATCCGGAGGTTCTCTCGGAGAAGTTATGGCGCAGAAAATCTGCAAGGTTATGGATATGGCCACGAGAAACGGTGTGCCATGCATCGGCCTGAACGACTCGGGCGGTGCCAGAATTCAGGAAGGAATCAATTCATTGGCAGGATTCGGTGAAATTTTCGAAAGGAACATCCTCTCGTCAGGTGTGGTTCCACAGATTTCAGGAATTTTCGGACCTTGCGCCGGCGGAGCAGTCTATTCACCGGCATTGACAGACTTCACCGTCATGGTGAAGAACACTTCTTACATGTTCCTTACAGGCCCGGCAGTGGTCAAGAGCGTGACCGGCGAGACAGTGTCCTCTGAGGACCTGGGCGGCGCGAGCGTTCATGCCACCAAGAGCGGTGTGGCACATTTCGCGGCTGAGAACGATGAAGACGGCATCCGCATCATAAAGGAGCTCCTCAGCTACATTCCGCAGAACAATATGGAGGAGGCTCCGGTTGTTCCGACCAATGACCCTGTCAGCAGGACTGACGACGCATTGAACGAAATCATCCCGGACAATCCGAACAAGGCCTACGACATGTACTATGTCATCCGCAGCATTGTCGATGACGGCAAATTCTTCGAGGTGCACCAGTCATATGCGAAGAATATCATCGTGGGATTTGCCCACATGAACGGACGCAGCGTAGGTATCGTGGCGAACCAGCCTAAATATCTCGCAGGCGTGTTGGACATCAATGCTTCCAGAAAGGCTGCGCGTTTCGTTCGTTTCTGCGATGCCTTCAACATTCCTCTCGTCACTCTGGTTGACGTGCCTGGCTTCCTCTGCGGAA